>ERZ833515.71-NODE-71-length-95192-cov-13.493457_pt1 | contig 95192 bp, 85 predicted proteins | sample MGYA00519949_ERZ833515 | MGnify/ENA primary metagenome ERZ833515 (study PRJEB31850, sample SAMEA3708741) | human gut metagenome | biome: human gut; feature: human-associated habitat; material: faeces | place: China | collected 2014 ...
CCTGGAAGGTTCCGTTCTTTTTGTTCGGATTGAGGAGGCATCCTTCAGGAATTTCAGGGTACTTGGAATAGTCGACTTTCATGGCGGAACTACATATATGATATATATGTATTCTACCGCAATTTTATGGCTAATGCAAGCGAAAAACTACTAAAAACATATGGATGATGTTTATTTGGTACAAATTTCGCGATTAGTCGACCGTTCGCCCTGTTCCGGGAGCGCCGGATGATCCTCGACCGCCCCTCCGCGCTACTGCGCGTCGCGCATGACGTCCACGCCCTCGGGAACGCGGAGCACGAAGCGCTCCGGGGCGGGGGTGCCCGGCGTGAAGCGCGTGAAGCGGATCCGGGTCGCCTGTCCGAAGGCATCGACGAGCCCGAGCGCGTTGGGCAGTCCCGACGCGTCGAAGGCGACCTCGATGCGCTCAAAGCCGCCGGCGGCCTCCCTGGGGGTGAGCGACACCACGCCGGGCTCGGCCACCACGACCCAGTCCGCGGGGATGCGGCCCGCGCCGAAGAGCACCGCCGCGGGCGTGGCCGCCACCGCGTCGGTCATCTTCTTCTCGGTCACCTGCATGAGGTCCTCGTCGTAGATCCGGACCATTTCGCCGTCGCCCACGATGCGCTGCCGGTAGGGCTTGAGGTACTGCCAGTCGAACTTCGAGGGGCGCAGAAACGCGAATTCGCCCGAAGCGGCGCCCGTGCGGCGCCCCTCGCGGGTGATCGTCTCCTGCTCGAAGGCGCCCGAGGCGCACGCCACCCCCGAGAGGAACTTCTCGAGGAGAGTGCGCCCGTCGGGCGCTTCGGCCGCCCGGACGCGGCCGGACGGAAGGCCGAGGGAGAGCGCGGCCGCGAGCGCGGCCGCGCCGCAAAGGAGGCTGCGGCGCGAGGCGCCGGGCTGGGAGGCGTGAAGCATGGTCGGGATTCCTGAATCAGTCGCGCGTGGGCACGAGGATGGTGCGCTTGCCCATCGCGGTGGGCTTTGAGACGATGCCCGCGGTCTCCATCGCTTCGAGGAGGTTCGCGGCGCGGTTGTAGCCGATGCCGAGCTGGCGCTGCACGTAGGAGATCGAGGCGCGCTTCTCCTCGAGCACGATCGCGACGGCCCGGTCGTAGAGCGGATCGGCCTCGCCCGCGCGGCGCCCGGGGTCGTCGTCGGCGCCCGCCTCCGCATCGTCGGCGGACTCGGTCACGCCCTCGACGTAGGAGGGAGAGCCCATCTCCTTGAGCTTCTCGGCGACGCGCATCACCTCGCCGTCGGCGACGAAGCACCCTTGGATGCGGGTGGCGCCGGGGTGGCCCGGGCGATGGAGCAGCATGTCGCCGTTGCCGAGGAGCTGCTCGGCTCCGGATTCGCCGAGGATCACGCGGCTGTCGATCGTGGAGGCGACCTGGAAGGAGATGCGCGTCGGCACGTTCGCCTTGATGAGCGAGGTGACGACGTCCACGGACGGACGCTGCGTCGCGAGGATGAGGTGGATGCCCGCCGCGCGCGCCTTCTGCGTGAGGCGGGTGATCTCGCCCTCGACCTCCTTGCGGTTCGTGAGCATCAGGTCGGCGAGCTCGTCGACCACGCAGACGATGAAGGGCCAGGGCTCGAGCACGCCCGCGAGCGGATCGTCCTTGGCGGCGCCCGGGTCGCGGATCGGCTCACCGCGGCGGGCGGCCTCCGAGACCTTCTCGTTGTAGGCGGAGAACTGGCGCACGCCGATGCGACTCATCACGGCGTAGCGGCGGTCCATCTCGTGGGTGAGCCACTTGAGCGCGGCGCTCGCCTTGTTCATGTCCGTTACCACCGGGGTGAGCAGATGCGGGATGCCGTTGTAGAGCGAGAACTCGAGCATCTTCGGGTCGATCAGCACGAGGCGCAGCGTCTCGGGCGAATTGCGGTAGAGCATCGAGAGGATCATCGCGTTGATGCCGACCGACTTGCCCGATCCGGTCGTGCCGGCGACGAGAAGGTGCGGCGTCTTCGCGAGGTCCATCACGAAGGGCTTGCCTGCGATGTCCTTGCCCATTGCGAGCGTGAGCGCGGAGCGGCTCGCCCTGAAGGCGTCGCTCTCGATGATCTCCTTGAGGCGCACCATCTCGCGCACGGGATTGGGCACCTCGATGCCGATGCAGCTCGTGCCGGGAATCGAGAGCACGATGCGCACGGCCTGCACGCCGAGGGCGCGCCTCAGGTCGTCGCGCACGCCCTCGATCTGCGAGCCCTTGACGCCCGGACCCGGCTCGATCCAGTACTGCGTGATCACGGGACCGGGCTGCACGCCCTTCACCTCGGCGGGGATTCCGTAGTTGCGCAGCTTCGCCACGATGAGGCGGCTCGTCATCTGGATGGTCTCCTCGTCGGTGCGGCGCCGCGCAGGGTCCGCGTCGTCAAGGAGCGCAACGTCGGGGAGCCCGGTGGAGGAGGCGGCCGCGGGCACGGCGGGCGCGGGCTTCCAGGCGGGCGCCGAGGGCGGCGGGGAGGCAAAGGGAGCGGCGGGAGCGCAGGCAGCCGTCCGCACGGGCGCCTCGGGGGCGGCGGGCGCCTCCTCGGGACGCTCCTGCGCGAGCGTGGCCGAAGTGAAGACGGGCACCACGGACGGACGCGCGGGCTCCGGTTCCGGCGCGGGCGCGGGTTCGGGAGCGGCCGCTCTGGAGCGCAGAAGACGCGAGAGAATCTTCTCGTCGATGAAGCGGCCCGTCGTTTCGGCGACGTCCGTCCAGGAGAAGTCCATGAGGAGCGAGAGCCCGATCGCGACGAGAAGGAGAAAGACGACGAGCGCGACGCCCGAGCCCACGTAGTGCACGACGGCGAAGGCGAGCGTGCCTCCGAGCACGCCGCCCGGACCGTATGGCAGGTCCGCGCCGAAGACGAAGAGCCGCAGTGCCTCGAGCGAGGTGGAGCCCACCATCAGGGCGCAGAGGCCGAAGAACGCCGTGAACTTCGGCGGATTGATCCGCTCGGGGTTCGTCTCCCCATGGGCGGCGCGCACGCGCGAGCGGAAGGCGAAGAAGGCGACCATCACGAGCCCGAGCACGAGCCACCAGGCCGAAGCGCCGAAGGCGCCGAGCAGCATGTCCGCCGTCCAGGCGCCCCAGACGCCGCAGACGTTCGAGGCGGGTCGGGCGGTCGCGACCGAGAAGGCCGGGTCCGCGGGCGAATAGGTCGCGAACGATGCGGCGAGCACGAGGGCGAGCGGCACGGAAAAGATCCAGCTCCGCTCCCAGAAAAAGCGCGCGAGGCCGATGAAGGCGTCCGCCACGCGCGCGCGCATCACGCTTCTCGCCTCGGTGCGCCGGCGGCGGCGCTCCGCGCGCGCCTCCTCGGCCTCCTGTGCGGCCTGAAGTTCGGCCGGACTCGGGGCGTCGGCTTCATCGGCGCCGGGCGTCTTCTCCTTCGGAGCCTTGCTGCGGGTGTTCTTCTTCGCCATTGCGTTGGGTCGTCGTTTGTGAAAATCCGATCCGTTGATTCTAATGAGACGACGCCTGCGCTCCCCGTGAAGTCCCATAATGAGACTTCCGGCAACGAATTCCGCCCGCCGCCGCGAGGCCGCCCGAAGTCTTCGGGCGCGCGCCGGCGCGGCCGGGCACTCATTGAGAGAAAAGCAATGCAGAACACCAAGCACGCCCGCGTCGTCATCCTCGGCTCCGGCCCCGCCGGCTGGACGGCCGCCGTCTACGCCGCCCGCGCGAACCTCCGCCCCGTCGTCATCACCGGCATGGAGGCGGGCGGCCAGCTCATGACCACCTCGGAAGTGGACAACTGGCCGGGTGCCGTCGACGGCGTCCAGGGGCCCGAACTCATGGAGCGCATGCAGAAGCACGCCGAGCGCTTCGGCACCGAGGTGGTCTACGACCTCGTGAAGAAGGTCGACCTCTCCAAGCGCCCCTTCACGCTTACGACTGATCTCGGAGACGTCTGGACGTGCGACGCCCTCATCGTCGCCACGGGCGCCTCGGCCAAGTACCTTGGTCTTCCGAGCGAGGAGGCCTACAAGGGCCGTGGCGTCTCGGCCTGCGCGACCTGCGACGGGTTCTTCTACAAGGGCCGTCCGGTCGCCGTCGTGGGCGGCGGCAACGCCGCCGTCGAGGAGGCGCTCTACCTCGCCAACATCGCCTCGAAGGTGACGCTCGTGCACCGGCGCGACACCTTCCGCGCCGAGCCGATCCTCGTCGACCAGCTCCACGCGCAGGTGGCCGCGGGCCGCATCGAGCTCGCGCTCAACCGCACCGTGGCGGAGATCCTCGGCGATCAAAAGGGCGTGACGGGGCTCGCGCTCGCCGACGCCGAGGGTCGCCGCTCCGAGGTTGCGCTCGAGGGCGTCTTCATCGCGATCGGCCACCACCCGAACACCGCGCTCTTCGAGGGGCAGCTCACGCTCAAGAACGGCTACGTCGTCACCGCCGGGACGGGTTCGGCTGCGGCGAGCGCGACGAACGTGCCCGGCGTCTTCGCCGCGGGCGACGTGCAGGACCAGGTCTACCGCCAGGCGGTCACGTCGGCCGCCGCGGGCTGCATGGCCGCGCTCGACGCGCAGCGCTTCCTCGAAGCTGAGGAGGCCCGGAGCGGCCACTGACCGGGCGCTCCGTTTTTTCCCTTTTGAGAGGCAGTTCAAAAGAAATGGCTCAGTATCACGATCTCTCCGAGCTCAAGAAGCTCTCGCGCGACCTCAAGGCGCAGGCCGAGGCGGCCGCCGAGGAGAAGAAGCGCCGGGCGGCCGAATCGCGGCGCCTCAACGCCGCGGGCGACCAGTTCCGCGCGGCGATGAAGGAGTTGGGCGTCGCGCCCACGGACCGCACCCGCGGCCGCGTGCAGAAGGCCTTCCCGAAGCCCGCGCCGGTGGCGCGCCAGCAGGAGGCCGAAAAGGCCGAGGTGCTCGCCGCCTCCCTCTCGGACGAATGCGATCCGGTGGTCTTCCTCGAGAGCGAGGACGGCCTGATGTTCCGCCGCCCCGACGTGCCCCCTGAAATTCCGCGCCGGCTCTACCGCGGCGAATGGACCGTGCAGGCGCACATCGACCTGCACGGGCTCTTCGTGGACGAGGCGCGCGAGGCGGTGGCGAAGTTCATCCGCGACGCGCGAATCCACGGCCACCGGTGCCTGCGCATCGTCCACGGCAAGGGCTACAACTCCGAGGGCGGCCACAGCGTCCTCAAGGAGATGGTGCGCCGCTGGCTCAAGCAGAAGTCCGAGGTGATGGCCTTCGTGCAGGCGCCCCCGCACGACGGCGACTCGGGCGCGGTGATTGTGCTGCTCGACCAGAAGCGGCGCTTCCAGCCCTGAGCGCCGCCCCTACCGGAGGAGGAACCCCCATGATGTTTGGCGACCCCGTCTTCGCCGCGCTCGCGCAGTCCACCGAATGGCTCGACACGATCGGCATCCTCGGCTTCGCACTTGCGGGCATCCTCGCCGCGCAGGGCCGCGGCGTGGACCCCGTGGGCGTGTTCATCCTCGCCTTCACGAGTGCATTCGGCGGCCTCACGATCCGGGACCTGCTCCTGGATCTCCGGCCCTTCTACTGGGCCTCGCACGACGCCTTCACCTGGGTGATCATCATCTTCACGATCTTCGCGCCGCGCATCGTCCGGCGCTTCTCGCGCTCGACCGCCCACGAAGTCTTCCTCTGGGCGGACGCGGTGGGGCTCGGCGTCTTCTGCGCCTCCGGCACGCTCCTCGCCTGGGAGAAGGGAATGCCCCCGCTCTCGTGCGCCCTCGTGGGCACGGCGACGGGCATTCTCGGCGGCGTGATGCGCGACGTGCTCCTCAACCGCCTCCCGGCGGCGCTCTCAGACAAGAAGCCCTACGGGCTCGCGGGCTTCATCGGCTGCTGGCTCTCAATCATCCTGCTCTGCGACGGCGTGCGGCCCGCGTCGGTCCTCTACGTCACCGCCTTCACGATCGTGCTGCTGCGCATGTTCACCCTCAAGGTGAACTGGGAGATCCGCTACCGCACCGAACTCGCCCGCCGCATCTTTCCGGGCAACGGCCCGGTCTCGATCGCGCGGATCCTCAGGCGGCGCGGTGTCAAGGCGGAGAAGACGCAGAAGGCGGTGAAGCCCGCCGTGCGCGCTCCGCGCGTGCGCCGCGCTCCCGACCCGGCCTCGTTCTCGGCGAACGACGAGGCGCTGCGCGTGCAGGCGCGCGCAAAAGAAAAGTCCGCCAACCTGCCGTCGGCGGACCCTTCCAAAAAGCCGGAGAAATAGGCGCGCGCCACTCGGTCGGGAGGAGGCGTCCCCCGGCCGCGCGGCACGCCTCAGGGCGCGGGCTCGATCAGACCGCCGCTTCGCCCGTCTCGCCGGTGCGGATGCGGATCACCTGCTCCACGTCGAAGACGAAGATCTTGCCGTCGCCGATCTTGCCCGTGTGCGCCGTACGCCGGATCGCCTCCACCGCCTGGTCGGCGATGTCGTCGGAGACCACGGTCTCGACCTTGAGCTTGGGGAGGAAGTCCACGATGTACTCTGCTCCTCGGTAGAGCTCCGTGTGGCCCTTCTGACGGCCGAAGCCCTTCACTTCCGTTACCGTCAGCCCGTGCACGCCGGCCTCGCCGAGCGCTTCGCGGACGTCGTCAAGCTTGAAGGGCTTGATCACGGCGACGATCTGCTTCATGTTCTGCTTCTCCTAGAGATGAAGAAGCCGGTGTCTCCATCACGCCCGAAGCGAGATGGAGGCGCACCGGCTACGGTTCCCGTCGAGGGCGCACTCACGACTGTCGCGTCCGCCCCGCATGGAACTTACTCCGCCTTGGCGGCCTTCTTGGCCTTGGCCGGCTCGACGGACTCGTCGGCGGGCTTCACTTCGGCGGGACGGCCGACGCGGTACTCGTAGAGCGAGACGTCCTTCACGCGCACGCCGAACTTCGGATCGTTGTTGGGCGAGTGCCAGACGTCGCGCTTCTGACGCCAGGCGTTGATGAAGGCGACCACGTTCTGCGGCATCGCGTTGCTGTCCGAGATTTCATTGATCGTAAACTGCTGGCCTCCGACGAGGAAGAGCTGCAGCTGATGAATGAAGGGACCCTTGGCAGCGGCGGGCTGCTCGGACGGTTGGGACTGTTGGTTCTCTGTCATTTTGTTTTCTGCCTTTTTGTTCGTCAAAAATGATTGCTTATTCCGCGTCGGTCAGGCAGGGAATAAGCGGATAACTTTAACATGCATCCGTCTTCCCCCGCCCTTTGAGAACGCATCGGATTTGCGCAAACGCTACTTTCCGAGCGCGTCGGCCGTCTCGCGGGCGAGCCGGCGCGCAAGCTCCGGATCGTCGGCCTCGACCATCACGCGCAGTAGCGGCTCCGTGCCCGAAGGACGGATGAGGACGCGCCCGCGTCCGGCGACGGCGGCCTCGGCGCGCGCGACCGCGGCCATGAAGTTGCGGTCGCTCTTCCAGTCGCTGCCCTTCGCGAGGGGCTGGTTGACGAGCACCTGCGGCATGAGCACGAGGTCGGCCGTGAGCTCGGCGAGCGTCTTCCCGGTGCGGCGCACGGCCGAGAGGACCTGCAGCGCGCTCACGATGCCGTCGCCCGTCGTCTGCCGGTCGAGCGCGAGGATGTGGCCGGAGGTTTCACCGCCGAAGCGCCACCCGCGCGCGAGGAGCTGCTCGAGGACGTAGCGGTCGCCCACCCTGGCGCGCGCGAAGGGGACGCCCAGTTCGGCGAGGCGCTTCTCCAGCCCGTAGTTCGTCATCAGCGTGCCCACAACGCCCTCGACCGCGCCGCGGCGCATGCGGTCGCGCACGATCACGTAGAGGAGCTGGTCGCCGTCGTAGATCCGCCCCTCGGGGTCGGCCATGATCAGGCGGTCGGCGTCGCCGTCAAGGCTCACCGCGATCCCGCAGCCGTGCTCGCGGCAGAGCTCCGCGAGGTGCTCGGTGTGGGTCGCCCCCACGCCGCGGTTGATGTTGAAGCCGTCGGGCGAGGCGCCCACGGCGACCACGTCGGCGCCGAGCTCATGGAAGACGTCGGGCGCGACGTGGTACGCCGCCCCGTTGGCGCAGTCCACGAGGATGCGCATGCCCTTGAGATCCACGTCGTCGTCGATCGTGGACTTGCAGAATTCGATGTAGCGCCCCGAGGCGTCGTCGAGGCGCTTCGCCTTGCCGAGTTCGGACGAGGCAACGCAGTCGAACCCGCGGTCGATCTCCGCCTCGATCTCGAGCTCCCAGGCGTCGGGGAGCTTCTGCCCGGCCCCGGAGAAGAACTTGATGCCGTTGTCGTCGTAGGGGTTGTGGCTCGCCGAGATGACGACGCCCGCCGAGAGGCGCAGCGCCCGCGTGAGGTACGCCACCGCCGGCGTCGGAATCGGCCCGCAGAGCACGACGTCCACGCCCGCCGAGGAGAACCCCGCCTGGAGGGCCGCCTCGAGCATGTAGCCCGAGACGCGCGTGTCCTTGCCGATCAGCACCGCCGCGCGGCCGTCGGCGGCGTGGCGCCTCAGCACCCGTCCGGCCGCCTGACCGAGCTTCATCACGAAGTCGGGCGTGATGGGGCTCACGCCCACCTTGCCGCGCACGCCGTCCGTGCCGAAATAACGTCGTTCCATCTTCTTCTCCTTCGGGTGTGGTCCGGTTGCGCACGGGTGGTGCCGCCGCCCCGAACCCTGTTCAGTCAAGCCTAGAGCAGGCGCAGCCGCTAGTCGAGCCGCAGCGCGCGTAGTTCGATCCGGCGCTGCGCTTCGCGCAGCGCCCGCAGAACCGCAAAGGCGTCCGCCGTCTCGCGCACGTCGTGCACGCGCACGATCTGCGCGCCGCGCTCGACGCAGAGGAGCGCGGCGGCGGCACTCGCCGCGGCGCGCTCCTGCGGGGCCTCGCGCCCCGTGACGGCCCCGAGGCTGCGCTTTCGCGAAACGGCCGTCATGAAGGGCTGCCCCGATGCGGCGAAGCGCGCCGTCGCGGCGAGGAGCTCGAAGTTCTGCACGGGGCCCTTGCCGAAGCCGAAGCCCGGATCCCAGCAGATCCGCTCGGGCGCGACGCCCGCGGCTTCGAGCGCCGCCTGGCGCTCCTCGAGGTAGCGCTGCACCTCGGCGACGACGTCGCCCTGAACGGGCTCGTGCGCCCAGTGCATGACGACGAGGCCGCAGTCGGTCGCCGCGGCCGCCTCGAGGGCGCCGGGGAGCTCAAAAGCGCGCACGTCGTTGAGGATCCGGGCGCCCGCTGCGGCCGCCTCCGTCATGATCTCGGGGCGCGAGGTGTCCACCGAAACGAAGAACCCCTCCGCGGCGAGGGCCTTCACGACCGGGATCACCCGGCGGCGCTCCTCGTCGAGCGGCACCTCGCCGGCACCCGGGCGCGTCGATTCACCCCCGACGTCGATGATCTGCGCGCCCTCGTCGCGCATCCGGCGCGCCCAGTTGAGCGCCGAGGCGAGGTCGTCGTGCTCGCCCCCGTCCGAAAAGGAGTCGGGCGTCACGTTGAGGATCCCCATGATGACGGGGCCCTGGGTGAAGTCAATCCGGGTGCGGCCGCACCGCCAGAAGGTCGCAGGCATTCGTCTTCTCCGCGAGATGGGCAGAAACAATCCGGGCCGCGCCGGCGGACGCCCTCATGAGCGAGGGATCCGCCCGAGCTGCGGCCCGGGAGAAGGGAGGCCGCCGCGGCCTCCCGAGCTGAAGGTTATTCGCGCTTCTCTTCCGACGCGTCCTTCGGCGCGGCTTCGGGTGCGTCGCCGGCGTCCTTCGGGGCGTCCTTCGGCGCCTCCTGCGCAGCCTCGGCCTCAGGTGCGGGCTGTGCGGCGGGCGCGGCCTTGGCGCGCGGCTTCAGGTTCTCGCCTTCGGCCGGATCGGCGTTCTTGGGCGGACGCGGCGAGCGGCCGGCCATGATGTCGTCGATCTGGTCCTTGTCGATCGTCTCCCACTCGAGAAGCGCGTGGGCCATGGCCTCCATCTTGTCGCGGTTCTCCTCGATGATCCTGCGTGCGACGGCGTACTGCTCGTCGATGATGCGACGGATTTCGGCGTCCACCTCCTGCATCGTGCGCTCCGAGACGTGCGTGGTCTTCGTCACCGAGCGGCCGAGGAACACCTCGCCCTCGTTTTCGGCGTAGACCATCGGCCCCATGCGCTCACTCATGCCGTAGCGCGTCACCATGTCGCGTGCGAGCTGCGTGGCGCGCTCGAAGTCGTTCGACGCGCCCGTCGTCATCTGGTGCATGAAGATCTCCTCGGCGATGCGCCCGCCGAAGAGGATCGCGATGCGCGTGAGGAGGTACTGCCGGTTGTAGGCGTAGCGGTCCATCTCGGGGAGTTGCATCGTGAGGCCGAGCGCGCGCCCGCGCGGCACGATCGTCACCTTGTGGACCGGATCGCTCTCGGGCAGGAGGCGCGCGACGACGGCGTGCCCCGACTCGTGATAGGCGGTGTTGCGCTTCTCGTCCTCGGTCATCACCATGCCGCGGCGCTCCGCGCCCATCATGATCTTGTCCTTGGCGTTCTCAAAGTCCTGCATCGTCACGACGCGGCCGTTGCGGCGCGCGGCGAAGAGCGCCGCCTCGTTGACGAGGTTCGCGAGGTCCGCTCCCGAGAAGCCCGGCGTGCCGCGCGCGAGCACCGGAACGTCCACGTCCGGACCCGCGGGGATCTTCTTGAGGTGCACGCCGAGGATCTGCTCGCGCCCGCGGATGTCGGGCATCGGCACGACCACCTGACGGTCGAAGCGCCCCGGACGCAGCAGCGCCGGGTCGAGCACGTCGGGACGGTTCGTCGCGGCGATCACGATCACGTTCGCGCCCGTGTCGAAGCCGTCCATCTCGACGAGCATCTGGTTGAGCGTCTGCTCGCGCTCGTCGTTGCCGCCACCGAGGCCCGCGCCGCGCTGGCGGCCGACCGCATCGATTTCATCAATGAAGATGATGCAGGGGGCGTTCTTCTTGGCGGTCTCGAACATGTCGCGTACGCGCGCGGCGCCCACGCCGACGAACATCTCGACGAAGTCCGAGCCCGAGATCGTGAAGAAGGGCACGCCCGCCTCGCCGGCGATCGCCTTGGCGAGGAGCGTCTTGCCCGTGCCCGGAGCGCCCACGAGGAGGACGCCGCGCGGAATGCGGCCGCCCAAACGCTGGTACTTGGAGGGGTCGCGCAGGAAGTCGACGATCTCCTGCACGTCCACCTTCGCCTCGTCACAGCCCGCGACGTCCTTGAAGCGGACCTTGTTGTCCTGCTCGGTGAGCATGCGTGCCTTGGACTTGCCGAAGCTGAAGGCGCCGCCACCGCCCGCGCCCCCCTGCATGCGGCGCATGAAGAAGATCCAGACGCCGATCAGGAGAAGCATCGGGAACCAGGAGACGAAGACCGTCGCGAGGAACGAGGGCTCCTCCTCGGCCTTGCCGTAGACCTGGACGCCCGACTTCCTCAGGTCGTCCACCATCCAGAGGTCGCCCGGACTCGTGATCGTGTATTCGGCCCCCGTCTGAGGCGTGACGATGAGGCGTCGTCCCTGGACGTCGACGCGGCGGATCTTGCCCGCCTTGGCGTCGTCCATGAACTGCGTGTAGCTCGTCGTGTCGAGCGACTGCGTGGCGGTCGTCTCAAACTGGCGGAAGACCGTGAAGAGCACAACCGCGACGAGGACCCAGACGGCGATGCGTGCAAAAGACTTGTTGTCCAACTTTGAACTCCGAGAGGAATGCGCCGCGGGGAGCGACCGCACGGGCGGGAGGTCCGTCCGGAGCGACGCCCCGCTCGAGCGGGAGGGCTTTGGCACACCGTTCCTGCGCGCAGGCTTCTTCTTTGTTGTTGATGGGCCGCCGGCCTCAGGGACGCGCGTCCCGGCGGGCGGCGGCCGCGCCCCGGGAGCTAGCCCGCTTGGAAGGCGCGAAATACGTTCATTGTAGCCGGCCGCCCCGCTTCTCTAGAGGGACGGCGCTTTGATTTCGGCGGTGCCGGACGGGAGCAAAAAGCAAATATTTATTGCTTACTGCTTCTTCGGCTTCAATTCACGCGAGACGAGGTACACCTCGGCGGAGGTGTCGCGCGACGCCGCGGGCTTCTTGGCGGCGACCTTCTTGAAGACGCGTTTGAGGGCCTCGACGTACTGCGAGTAGCCCGAGCCCTGGAAGGCCTTCGTGACGAAGACGCCCTTCGGGGCGAGGTGCTCCTCGCAGAATTCGAGCGCGAGCTCGTTGAGAAGCAGCGACCGGGCGGCGTCCGCGGCTGCGATGCCGGAAAGATTCGGCGCCATGTCCGAAAGGACCACGTCCACTTTGTCTCCGTTTAGAATCTCGGAGAGCTGATCGGCCACGGACTGTTCGCGGAAGTCGCCCTGCAGAAAGTGGACGCCGTCGATGGGTTCCATCGGCAGGATGTCCATGGCGATGATGCGTCCGCGCACGCCGCCCGCCGGATCAGCGAGCTTTTCGCGCACGACCTGCGTCCAGCTGCCCGGGGCCGAACCGAGGTCCACCACGGTGAGGCCGGGCTTCAGAAGGTGCTCCTTCTCATCGAGCTCCAGGAGCTTGTAGACGGACCGTGCGCGGTAGCCCTCCTGACGGGAGCGCTTCACGTAGGGATCATTGATGTGCCGCTCGATCCACGCGCGGTTTGATCTGAGTTTCTTTGAGGAAACGGGCATTGAGGCTCTCCCCTTCGATTTGATTTGCAACCCCTCCGCGGCTCTCCGCGGCCCCGCTCCCGCGGCGGACTCATGCTTCTGGAGTCTGTGCGGGCGTTGTCTTCGGGGCCGTCTCCGGCCGGGCATCCGTGATGCGCGGGCCGGAGGAGCCGGGAAAGAAAAATTTGTTGAGATTTTATGAGTGAAATTGAACTTTCGCGCAACGCGCGCCTCACGCTGCGCGCCGAGGCGCACCACCTCGATCCGGTCGTCCTGTTGGGCGCCAACGGTCTCACCGAAGCGGTGATGAAGGAGATCGACCGTGCGCTCAAGGCCCACGAGCTGATCAAGATCCGCGTGCCCACCGACGACCGCGAGGAGCGCGAGGCGATCTTCGCGAAGGTGGCCGACGAATTGGGCGCCGCCCGCGTGCAGATGATCGGCAAGCTCCTCATCCTCTGGCGTCCGGCCGAGGATGAGGCCGACGCGCCCACCGCCGAGGAGTGGATCGCTCGTACGGCCGCGGCCGCCCGCGGCGAAGAGCCCGCGCAGAAGGCGAAGCCGAAGAAGGTCGCCTCGAAGAAGCCCGGCGAAAAGAAGAAGAAGGCCGAGCCGGCTCCGCGCCGCCGCGCCCGTCCGAAGACGAAGCGCACGACGAAGAAGGCGGCGCTCTCCTGACGCTCCTCCCTCCAATTCAAAAAGGAGGCGCTCTCCCGTTCGAAGGGGGCGCCTCCTTTTCTTTTGGGCCGGAGGGGCGGCGAGGAGCGGCGCGCCGGACGCGCTTACTTGTACTCGACCGCCTCGACCTCGAAGGTGACCTGCCCCTTCGGCGCCATGAACTTCACCGTGTCGCCCTCGCTCTTGCCGATCAGCGCGCGCGCGATCGGCGAGGAGACGGAGATGAGGTTGCGCTTGATGTCGGCCTCGTCGTCGCCCACGATCTGGTAGGTGACGTCGGCGTCCTCCTCCTCGTTGTAGAGCGTGACGGTCGCGCCGAAGACGATGCGGTCGCTCGCGACGGTCTTCGGGTCGATCACCTGCAGCGCGGGGATCTTGCCCTCGAGCTCGGCGATGCGCCCCTCGATGTGACCCTGCTCCTCGCGGGCGGCGTCGTACTCGGCGTTCTCCGAGAGGTCGCCCTTTTCGCGGGCTTCGGCGATGGCGGCGACCACGTTCGGGCGCGCGGTCTTCTTGAGGTACTCGAGTTCAGCCTTGAGCTTCGCCGCTCCGGCGGCGGTGATGGGAATGCGGTTGAGCATGTTTGGCTACCTAAAAACGTGTGGCTTGTGTTCAAGCCTGCGCGGCGCGCTTGGCGCTCCCGAGGGTCTTCCGGGACAAAGCGCGGCGCAGGTAAAAATTCAAGGGCGGCGCCTCAGTGAGCGCCGCCCTTGCCGTTGAATTCGTTGCAGGTCCGGATTTTAGCAAATCACGTCCGGACGGGCGCACCGGAGGGGCTATTCGCCGGCGTAGTTCTGCGGGTCGAGGCGGCGCTCCACGAGCTCGATGAGGATGTGGATGCACTTGATGTGGAGCTCCTGCACGCGGTCGGCCCAGCGGCCGCCGGGCGTGACGATCGCGACGTCCGCGAGCTCCGTGATGGGCGAGCCGGCGCGGCCGGTGAGCGCCACCACCTTCACGCCCATGCGGCGGGCGGCTTCGGCCGCGCGCACGACGTTGCGGCTCGTTCCCGAAGTGGTGATGCCGAGGAGCACGTCGCCCGGACGCGCGACGCCTTCGACGTAGCGCGAGAACACCTCCTCGTAGCCGAAGTCGTTGGCGACGCACGCGAGGTGCGAGGCGTCGGCGATCGCGGTCGCGGCGTAGGACCGGCGGTTCATGCGGTAGCGCCCGGTCATCTCCTCGGCGAAGTGCATTGCGTCGCAGAGGCTGCCGCCGTTGCCGCAGGAGAAGATCCTGCCGCCCGCGCGGATCGTTTCGGCCATGAGCGCGCCGGCGGCGTCCACCGCCTCGAGCGCCGTCTCGTCGGCGAGAAGATGGTCGAGCGCCTCACGGGCCTCAAGAAGCGCAGCGCGCACGTGCTGGGAACTCATGGAAGAGCGTCTCCGTGGGAGAAGAGGATGAAAGGTGAAGCGCGGAAGAGCTTCGTTCAGCCTTCGCGCCGGTCTTCGACCGCCGCGGCGATCGTCGCAAGGTCGGTGTACTCGATCTCGAGCCCCGAGGGCAGGCCGCGCGCGAGGCGCGTGATGCGCAGCCCCGGCCAGCGCTTCTTCACCGCGCCCATCAGATAGTACGCCGTGGCGTCGCCTTCGGGCGTATAGGAGGTGGCGACCACCACCTCGCGCAGCCCGTCCTCGGCGATCCCGGTCTCGATGCGCCCCATCAGGGCTGTAAGGCCGATTTCCTCGGGACCGGCGTCGTCAAGGGGCGAGAGGCGCCCCGAGAGCACAAAGTAGAGTCCCGGCCAGGAGAGCGACGCGTCGAGCGCCATCTGGTCTTGCACGCTCTCGACCACGCAAAGGAGCGACCGGTCGCGCGATTCGTCCGCGCAGGTCGCGCAGAGCTCCGTCTCGCACCAGGTGCGGCAGAGCCTGCAGCGGCGCACGCGGGAGGCGGCGCCCAATGCCCGGCCGAGCGCCTCGAGCTTCGGGCGGTTCGCGGGTTCGAGGAGGAAGAAGGCCGCGCGCTGCGCGCTCCTCGGTCCATACCCGGGGAGCGCCTCGAGCGCCCGGATGAGGGCCTCGAGCGCCGGAGAGGGCGTGAGCGCCATCAGCGGCCTCCTTCAAGGCGCGAGAAGGCCATCTTCACGTCCTGGGGCTCGGCCCAATAGGGCCAGCTCGTCACCAGGATGTCCGCGCCCGCGCGGGCGTAGTCCGCGGCGTTCGCGCCCTTGACGCCGCCCGCGGCCGAAACGACGAGCGCGGGATTAAGGGCGCGCGCGGCCGGGATGAATTCGGCAAGCGCCGCAGGCGTGAAGCGCTCGCACTGCACGATGTCGGCGCCCATGCGCACGAAGGCGAGGCCTTCTTCGGGCGAGGCGGCCTCAACGGCCGCCTTGCGCTCGGGGCTGCGCGCCTTGAGGCGGGCGAACGCCGCCGGGAAGTCGCCGCAGAAGACGCGGTGCTGGTCAAAGACGAGGATGGAGTCGGAGAGCCCGAGCCGGTGCACGATGCCGCCCCCCGCGGCGAGCCCGGCGAGCGCGATGCGCTTCCCGCCCGGCCAGTGCTTGCGGGTGCCCGCGACCTGGACGGCCGGGCGCACGGCCTGCGCGCGCTCGACCATGAGGCGGGTCCGCGCGGCGACGCCGCCCGCGTACTCCATCACGCACTGCGCGGTCTTGTAGACGGCGTGGAGCGCCGCGGCGGATCCCTCAGCCCGGAGAATGGGCTCGCCCGCCTCGACCAGGGCGCCGTCTTCGCGGAGCACTTCGACCCGGGCCCCCGCACGGCGCAGGAGCGCTGCGGCGATGCCCGCCCCGGCAACGACGCCGGGCGCCTTGAGCGCGGCGGTGACGCGCCCGGGTTGGGCGCCGATGCCGAGGCCCTCGGTCGTGAGGTCCTCGTAAGGCCGGTCGTCAAAAAGAAGCGAATCAATCCAGTCGAGGGGTTCGAGCGTCGTCATGAGTGGGTCTTGCTTCGGGCGCCTCCTCTCGAGGAGGCGGCCCGGAAACGAAGAAACGCTCCGGCCGACCGGGCGAGCGGCCGACGCCGAAGCGTCTCTTCATAGGTCCGGAGGGAGTGCCTCCCGCCGGTCGTGCCTTTCCGAAATGATCAGAAGGGGAGCTTCATCCCCGGGGGGAGCGGAACGGCCTGGCGCATCGCGGCCTCGCTCTTCTCGCGGCAGACGGCCTCGGCGTTGTTGACGGCGAGCACGATCAGATCCTCGAGCATCTCGACGTCCTCCGGGTCCACGACGCTCGGGTCGATCGAGATCTTGCGGCACTCGTGGCCGCCCGTGATCGTCGCCTTCACGGCGCCGTTGCCGGCCTCGCCCGTGAACTCCATCGCCTTGAGCTCTTCCTGAACCTTGGCGAGCTTCTGCTGCATCTTCTGGGCCTGGGCCATCAGTCCGCCCATGCCGCCCATGCCGCCCATGTTGCGCATGCTGTTTCTCCGAGAAACGTGGATCAAAAAAATTCTTTCTGCCGCGGGAGGCGGCGCACTACTTCGCCGCCGGGTCGAGCGCCTCGACGGACGCCTCGTCCACGGCGCCGTCGAAGCGGCGCACGATCTCCTCGACCACCGGATCGCGCCGGAAGCGCTCGACGAGCGCACTGCGCTCGGCCGCCTTCTGCGCGCGCACCGCGTCGGCGACGGTCGAACCCGCCTCCGCGTCGCCCGCCTCGAAGACCACCCGGAAGGGGCGGCCGAGCCAGGCCGACACCCGCTCTTCGAGAAGCCGCCGGTTGGCGTCCGTGAGGAGCGAATGCACGCCGAGGCGCAATTGTACGCGACCGGGCTCGAGCGCAATCACCTGCGACTGGGACGCGAGCGACTTCAGGGGGCCCATGAGCCCCGCTCCCTCGATGATGTCCCGCCAGCTGAGGGGCGCCCGTCGTGCGGGCGCTCCGGGGAGCGCGTCAGCTGGCGCGAGGCTCTCCCCGCGGGGGCTCCGCGGGTTCGGACGCATCCATCCAGGGCGGCGGCTCGGGGGGTGCGGCCTGCCGCTGGGGCGCCGGAGCGGCCGGCTGCGGCGCAGTCGCAGGAGCAGGAGCAGGAGCAGGAGCAGGAGCAGGAGCAGCCTGCGGCGCGGACTGAACCGGCTCGACCGGCTGAGCCGCTCCCGCGGCGCGGTCGCGGGCGGGGGGTGCGCGGCGCGCGCCCGCGGGCTTGAAGGCGAGCATCCTGAGCAGCGTCATCGTGAAGCCGGCGTATTCGTCGGGCGCGAGCGGGAGGTCGTTGCGGCCCTGAAGCACGATCTGGTAGCAGAGCTGGACCTCTTCGGGCGAGAGGCGCCCGGCGAGCGCCTTCATCTCGCCGTAGCCCGGATCATCCTCGGCGACGGCCGACGGCACGCGCTGCAGGAGCGCGATCTTGTGGAGCATCGCGGCAAGTCCGCGCAGCCCCTCGCCGAACGAGGCGCTCTCGCGGGTCATCAGATCGGCGTAGCTCATCATCTTCGCGGCGTCGCCGTCGGCGAGCGCGTTGAGGATTCCCGCGAGGGCGTTCTCGGACGTGAGCCCGAGCATGCGGCGCACGGAGGCGTCCGTCACCTCGCCCCCGGAATAGGCGATCGCCTGGTCGAGGAGCGAGAGCGCGTCGCGCATCGAGCCACGGGCGCCTTCGGCGATGAGCCGCAGGCCCGGGCGTTCGGCCTTCATCCCTTCGGCCGTGAGGATGTGCTCGAGGTGGTCCACGATCGCCGCCGGGGTCATGTTCCTCAGGCTGAACTGCAGGCAGCGCGAGAGGACCGTGACGGGAACCTTCTGCGGGTCGGTGGTCGCGAGGATGAACTTCACGTACTCGGGCGGCTCCTCGAGGGTCTTCAGCATCGCGTTGAAGGCCGTCGTGGAGAGCATGTGCACTTCGTCGATCATGTAGACCTTGAAGCGCCCTTCGGTCGGTGCGTACATCGCGCGCTCCAGGAGCTGCGTCATGTCCTCGACCGAGCGGTTCGAGGCCGCGTCCATCTCGATGTAGTCCACGAAGCGGCCTTCGTCAATCGCGCGACACGCCTCGCACTTGCCGCACGGGTGCGCCGTGACGCCGCCCCTGCCGTCCTCGCCGCGGCAGTTGAGCGCCTTGGCGAAGATGCGCGAGATCGTGGTCTTGCCCACGCCGCGCGTACCCGTGAAGAGATACGCGTGGTGCAGACGGCCCTCGGTGAGGGCGCGCGTGAGCGCCGTCACGACGTGGTCCTGTCCGACGATCGACTCGAAGTCATGGGGGCGCCACTTGCGCGCAAGTACCTGATAGCTGCTCATGGGGGCGGAGGAGATGGAATGAAAGCCGTTCAACGCCGGACATTCTAACGGAGGGCGCCCCACCCCCTCCCCGGCCACGCCGCTCCCCCGCCGTGCGCCACTGCATTTCGTTCGACATCGAACAAAATAGGCATGAGAATGGCGAGCCTTGTCCTCGGCACTGCACGCACACCGGTATGGCTGCTTCGTTCCCGACCTGACCAGGTTTCCGGGACGCGCATGCGAGGGGACCCGCCAAGCTCAGGAGTATAGGGTAGGCGCGGCGGATTTGCAAAAGATTGCTTCCCTCGGCCCCGCGCCGCCTGTTGGGGCGCCGGGCGAGGTGCTACTATTCGAGCCGTTCCTTTGTCGGGCCCGCCGGCCCGGGCGCGCACGCGGACTTCGTCCTGGTTCTTCCGGACCTCCCGCCGCCCCAACTCCTCCTTCGCCGGCGCTCAAGGGCCCCTTCCTCCCGGCTTCCGGCCTCCTCCCCCTCCGTGCACGCAGATGCGCGTCGAACGCGGGACGCCCGGACCTCCGCCGGAGGCGAAGAAGACAACACGCATTCATGATCCCGACTCCCGGGGGCGAAGCCGCCCGGAGCGTGCGGCAGTCCCGGAGCGGGCGCCGCCGCGCCCGCAGCCTCCCGCGCAGGAACTCCGCCTGCGCGCCGTCCGCCCGGGGGCGCAATCCATTTGAGGAGCAACGCAATGAGCGAAATCCTTCACATCACCGACGCCGACTTCGATCAGACCATCAAGAGCGACGTCACCGTCTTCGTGGACTTCTGGGCGCCGTGGTGCGGCCCCTGCCGCATGCTCGCGCCGCGCCTTGAGGAGGCGGCCGACCTCTACGACGGCCGTGCCGTCATCGCCAAGTACGACTGCGACGTCTCCTCGGAGAAGGCCGCCCAGTACGGCGTGCGCGGCATCCCGACGATCATCGCCTTCAAGAAGGGCGAGCTCCTCGACCAGCGCTCCGGCGCCTGCGACCAGGCGACGCTCAACGCCTTCATCGAAAAGAACCTCTGAGGCGCCCTCCGCCTCCTACAGGCCCCGCGAAGCCCGCGGGGCCCGCGGCCGGCGCGGCCGCCCGCCCGCACATGAAGAGCGGCCGCCGCCGGGCCCTTCCTCCCCCGGCGCCGCCCCCTGAACCGCGCCCCGCACCGTCTTCCACACCAAAAAACACCGCGCGCCCCGAAGCCCCCCCCCCTTCGCCTCCCCTGAAGGCGGGCGTCCCCGTCAGGGACCTCAATTCCTCCGGCCGGCGGCGCACGACGCACACCGATCCCCATGCATCTCTCGGACCTCAAAGCCCTACACGTCACGCAGCTCCTCGACATGGCCGCCGCGCTCGAAGTCGAAAACGCCCAGCGCATGCGCAAGCAGGAGCTGATGTACGCCATTCTCAAGAAGAAGGCGAAGCAGGGCGAAACGATCTACGGCGACGGCACGCTCGAAATCCTGCCCGACGGCTTCGGCTTCCTGCGCTGCCCCGACACGAGCTACCTCGCGAGCACAGACGACATCTACATCTCGCCCTCGCAGATCCGCCGCTTCAACCTGCACACCGGCGACTCGATCGAAGGCGAGGTGCGCATCCCCAAGGAGGGCGAGCGCTACTTCGCCCTCGTGCGCGTGGACAATGTCAACGGGCTGCCGCCCGAGGCGCTCAAGCACCGCATGCTCTTCGAGAACCTCACGCCGATCTTCCCGAACGAGCCTCTCGTGCTCGAGCGCGACATGCGCGGCGACGAGAACCTCACGGGCCGCATCATCGACATGATCGCCCCGATCGGCAAAGGCCAGCGCTCGCTCATCGTCGCGCCTCCGAAGTCCGGCAAGACGGTGCTGCTGCAGCACATCGCCCACGCCATCGCGACGAACTACCCCGACGTCGTGCTCATGGTGCTCCTCGTCAATGAACGCCCCGAGGAAGTGACCGAAATGCAGCGCACGATCCGCGGCGAAGTGGTCGCCGCCACCTTCGACGAACCGGCCGTGCGCCACGTGCAGGTCGCCGAGATGGTGATCGAAAAGGCGAAGCGCCTCGCAGAGTCCAAGCGCGACGTCGTCGTGCTCCTCGACTCGATCACGCGCCTCGCGCGCGCCTACAACCAAGTGATTCCCTCTTCGGGCAAGGTCCTCACGGGCGGCGTGGACGCCAACGCCCTCGAGCGCCCGAAGCGCATCTTCGGCGCGGCGCGCAAGATCGAGGAGGGCGGCTCGCTCACGATCATCGGCACGGCCCTGATCGACACGGGCTCGCGCATGGACGACGTGATCTACGAGGAGTTCAAGGGCACGGGCAACAACGAAATCCACCTTGAGCGCCGCATGGCCGAGAAGCGCGTCTACCCGGCGATCAACCTCAACCGCTCGGGCACCCGCCGCGAGGAGCTTCTCCTCAAGCCCGACGTGCTCCAGAAGGTCTGGGTGCTGCGCAAGTTCCTCTACGACATGGACGAGCTCGAGGCGATGGAGTTCCTTCTCGACAAGCTCAAGGCGACGAAGACCAACGCCGAATTCTTCGACGCGATGAAGAAGTAGTCCCTCACTTTCCCGCGCAGAGCCGCCGGCTCCGCGGGGGAAAGGCCGGATGCACGGACGCCGCGCTCCCCCGGTCTTCCGGGAGGGCGCGGCGTCCGTTTTTTGCGGGGCTTCGAGGTACGGTCAGTCCGCGTCGGCGAGGTGCGCGAGGATGTGGGCGCGCACCGATTCGTCCTCCGGTTCGGTGAGCTCGATCTTCGTGAAGCCGGCCTCGCCGAGGCGCGCCACGATTCTCGGGTGGATCGTCACCGCCACGCCCGAGGTGATCCAGTCGCGGGCTTCGGGGACCGGGCGCACGGCGTGCATGAGCACGTCCACCGCGTCGGTGCTCGTGATGTAGACCACGGGCGCGGAACTCGACGCGGCGCGGCGCAGCTGCCGCAGCGCCTGAGCGGAGAGTTCGAGCGGCACACGCACGTAGGCGCAGAGCACGACCACGTCGCTGCCGATGCGGCGAAACTGCTCGGGCAGCCATTCGCGGCCGGTCTGACCGCGCAGAAAGAGCACGCGCGAAGGCGCGCCGTGCGCCTGCACAATCGGCCAGAGCGCCTCGGAGCCCGAATGCTCCGCGTCGCCCTCGGGGTAGATGAGCTTCACGCCGTCGCCCCAGGCCGCGCGGATCACCCGTGCGGTTCCCTCGCCCACCGTGGCGAGCGTGATGTGCTCGGGCCACTCGCGCACCCAGTGCGCGACCGCCGTGACGGCGGCCGGACTCGGGAGCACGACCATCTCGACGTCGTCGAGGTGCGCGAGCCGGTCGGCAACGAGCTCGGTGTGCTGCGGCAGTTCGATCGTGAAGGCGGGCCAGCGCCAGACGTCGCGGCAGTCCGGGCGCAGAAGCTCCGCGAGGCGGTTGTTCGCCTCGCCGGGTCGCATGAGGATCACCGGGCGCGTGCGCGCCGGTGCGGCAGTGTTTTCAGTCATCCGAGACAGGCCTTGAGATAATCTTCCGCGCCCTGACGACGCAGATCTTCAACGACGGCGGCGGCAATCGCCTCCGGATCCGAAACGGGGCCGCGGGCCTCGGAGAATACCGCTTCGCCGATGTGGTGGTTGCCGACGAGCGCGCGCAGCCAGAGCTCGTCGCCCTCGACCACGGCGTAGGCGGCGAGCGGCACCTGGCAGGAGCCGCCCATGGCGCGCGAGACGGCGCGCTCGGCCGTGCAGCATGCGCGCGTCGCCGGGCAGTTGATGAAGGTGAGCGCCTGCTTCATCTTCTCGTCACCCGCACGGATCTCGATGCCGAGCGCGCCCTGGCCGGGCGAGGGCAGGCTCACCTCGGCGGGAATGATCTGGCGGATGCGCTCGGCGAGGCCGAGGCGCTTCAGGCCCGCGGAAGCCATCACGAGCGCGTCGAACTGCCCTTCGTCGAGCTTGCGCAGACGCGTGCCGACGTTGCCGCGGATCGGGAGCACCTCGAGGTGCGGGTAGCGCATGCGCAGCATCAGTTCGCGGCGCAGACTCGCCGTGCCCACGCGCGCGCCGCGCGGCATCTCGTCGAGCGAGGCGTACTTGGGCGAGACGAAGGCGTCGCGCGGATCCTCGCGCTCGGAGACGGCGACAAGTTCGAACCCCTCGGGGAGCTCCATCGGCACGTCCTTGAGCGAATGGACCGCGAGGTCCGCCTCGCCGCGCTGCATCGCCGCCTCGAGCTCCTTCACGAAAAGGCCCTTGCCGCCCACCTTCGAGAGCGTACGGTCGAGGATCTGGTCGCCGCGGGTCGTCATGCCGAGGAGCTCGACCTCGGCGCCCGGATAGCGGCCGCGCAGAAGGGCCTGAACGTGCAGGGCCTGCCACATGGCAAGCGGACTTTCTCGGGTGGCGATGACGCAGCGGTCGAACTGGGGCATGGTGTGTTCTTTTCTTCTACGAGGCGTTCGCCGGCCGAGCGCACCGCGCGTCCGTCCGGAACTCCTCTTGGGAAGAGGAATTCTAAACAGGGACGGCGCAGGCAACCTTAAAGACCGTCCTGCGGCGCCCCTCCGGACATGAACGCCTCGAAAAGAAGCGCTGAGACGCTTGCAAGCGCGGGGCGCTTGAACGATAATCGCGCGTCTTCCCAGTTGGCACGTGGGCCGGCATGCCCGTCTTAAGACCTTCCCTTCATGAAGGCCGACGCGCAAGGCCGCCAGGGCGACCGACACCATAACTAGGAAAGTTCTTTCAAATGAAGCCGAACATTCATCCCGAGTACCGTCCCGTCGCTTTCATCGACCTCTCGATCAACAAGACGTTCATCATCCCCTCCGCGGTCCAGACCAAGGAGACGACGGTGATCGACGGCGTCGAGTACCCGCTCTTCAAGCTCGATACCTCGTCGGCGAGCCACCCCTTCTACACCGGCGCCCAGACCCGCATCGTCGAGGCCGGCCGCGTTGAGAAGTTCCGCGCCAAGTTCGCCGCCAAGAAGCAGGCTCTGAACAGCGCCGCCGAAGCCGCCAAGGCCAAGTAACTTCCGGCGTTCGGGCGTCCCGCGGGCCGACGGCGCTCCTCTTCGGGGAGCGCGCGCGGCCTTTCCCAACGGGACGCCGCTCTCGGCAGAGCTCCGCCCGTGCGGAGGACGCCACGTCCTCCGCTTCAGGCGGGGACAAAGAAAAGGAGAGACCCGAAACCACTTCGGGGGCTCTCCTTTTCTTTGCTTTTGCGGCTCCGCCCTTTGAATCCTCCGCACCCGACGGCTCCGTCCGTCGGGTTCATTTGAGAAGAGAGTCTTCCCGCATGCTCACGCAACGTCCCACGCCCGCATTCATGTCACAGGAGGCCGCGAGGAAGCTCCCGCGCCTCGCGCTTCTCGCGCTCCTCGCCGCCTTCATCCTGAGCGGCCTCTGGGCGCAGGACTTCTGGACGCTGCGCGACGCCGAAGCCTTCGGCATCGCCCGTGAAATGCTCTCGGGCGACGCCTCGACGCTCCTCCTGCCGCAGATCGCGGGCGAGGCGCTCCCCTATGCCGGCCCCGCCGCCCCCTGGGCCGCGGCCTTCTTCATGAAGCTCTTCTCGGGGCTTTTGGGCGAAGTGGGCGCCTACCGCCTCACGAGCCTCTTCTGGTTCGCGCTTTCCACCGCCGCGCTCTGGTACGGCACCTGGCGGCTCGCGCGCCGCAGCGAGGCGCAGCCCGTCGCCTTCGCCTTTGGCGGCGAAGCCGAGCCCCGCCAGTACGGGCGTGCGGTCGCCGACTGCGCGGTGCTCCTCTTCGTCGCCACCTTCGGCATCTTCGCGCGGCAGCACGAACCGGTCGCCGGGACCGTGCTCCTCGCCTGCGCGTCGTGCGTCTTCTTCGGCATCGCCCTCACGCTCCGGCGCCCCGAAGCGGGCGCCTTCGTCACGGGGCTGGCGAGCGGCTTCGCCGCACTCACCACCTCGGTCGTCCCGGGGCTCTGGCTCATGGGGGGCGCGGTTCTCGTGCACGCCTTCGCGCGCACCTTCCCCGGGAGCCGCGACCGGCGCATCCTCACGCTCCTCGCGGGCGCGGCGCTCCCCGTCGTCGTCTGGCTCGGCCTCGTGCTCGCCCTCACGGGCGCCGAGGGCGAGGCGTGGCTCGCCGCCTGGGCCGCCGAAGAGGCCGAGCGCTTCGACCTCGTCGAGCCCCGCACGGTCCTCTGGATGATCCGCACGAGCCTCTGGTTCCTGCTCCCGGCCTGGCCGCTCGCCCTCTGGGCGCTCTACAGTTGGCGCCGGCAGATCGACCGCACGCAGATCCTCGTGCCCGCCGTGTTCGTCGTGACGGCGCTCTCGGCCGGGCTCTTCACCGCGCCCGCCGCGGCCGAGTCGCTCCTTCTCGCCGCCGTGCCGGGATTCGTCGTGCTCGGCGCCTTCGGTCTCATCACGCTCCGGCAGTCGCGCGAAAACCTCCTCGACTGGTTTGCGATCTCGGTCTTCAGCGTCGCCCTCGCGGCGCTCTGGCTCTACTGGTTCGCCAACCTCCTCGGCTTCCCCCCGAAGATGGCGCGCTCCATCCAGATGCTCTCCCCGGGCGTCACGGCCGAATTCGGCCTGGGGTTCGTCCTCCCCGTCCTCGCCCTCGTCCTCTGGGTGGTCTTCGTCGTCTGGCGCCTCACGCACCGTCCGATCGTCGTCTGGCGCGGCCCCTGGCTCGCCGCCTCCGGCATGACCGCCGCGGCCGTCACGCTCTGCGGCCTCTGGCACACCGCGATCGACATCAACCGCTCCTACGCCGCGCCGGCGAAGACCGCCGCGGCGGAGGCCGTCCGCATCACCGGACGCCCGGCGCCTCTCGTGGACGGCGCGGGGCTTCCTGCGGGCGTGCGCGCGCTCTTCGCCTGGTACGGTCCGGTGCGCTTCACCCGGCCGGGCGAAGCAGGCGACGTGCGGCTCGTGCGCACCCGCAGCGACGAGATCCCCGCCGACGCCGTCTCCATCGAGATCTCGCGCCCCCACACCAACGAGTCCTTCTACCTTGTTCCCGCCAACCGCCGCTGACCCCGACCCCATTCAATGACCACGAACCTCACTCCTCCCGACATCTCCTACAAGGCGCTCTTCCGACTCGCCGGCCCGATCTTCGTCGCGAACGTCTCCATCATCGGCAGCGGCACGATCGACACGATCATGGGCGGGCAGCTCGGCCGGGACCACCTCGCCGCCATCGCGCTCGGCATCGCCGCGACGATCTCGGTCCTGATGGGGTTGGTCGGCGTGCTCCAGGGGCTCTCGCCCGTGGCGGGCCACCACTACGGCGCGCGGAAGTTCTCCGACATCGGCGTGGACATGGGCCAGGCCATGTGGCTTGTACTCGGGTTCTCGCTGATCGGCGTGCCGGTGCTGATGGCAACCGACTTCTGGATGGAATTGGGCGGCGCCGAGGGCGAGGTGCGCCGCATGGCGACCGAGTACATGTTCTGGACCGCGCTCGCTCTTCCGGGCTCGATGGCCGCACGCACCTTCATCGCGGTGAACGCCGCCGTGTCGCGCCCGCACGTGACAATGTGGGTGTCGCTCGCGATGCTCGCCCTCAAGGCGCCCCTGAACGCCGTCTTCATGTACGGGCTCTTTGGGCTCCCCGCGATGGGCGGCGGCGGCGCGGGCGTCTCGTTCTTCATCCTCACCTACCTCTCGCTCATCGCCTACTGGGTGATCTGGTCGAAGGACAAGTACTACGCGCGCATGCACGCCCCCGGATTCGTCGTGCCCCTCTGGCCGCGGCTCGCGAATCTCCTCAAGATCGGCGTGCCGATGGGGCTGTGCACCTTCTTTGAGGTCTCGAGCTTCACGCTGATGGCGATCTTCGTCTCGCGCCTCGGACCGGCGATCATGTCCGCGCACCAGATCGTCGCGAACCTCACCTCGATGTGCTACATGATGCCGCTCTCGCTCGGCATCTCCACCTCGGTGCTGATCTCGCAGTGCCTCGGCGCCCGCTGGCCCGCCGTCGCCTACGCATGCCTCAAGCGCTCGCTCAAGCTCATGGTGACGATCGCGGTGGCCGTCTCCGTCGCGCTCTTCCTCTTCCGCGGCGCCGTGGTCTGGCTCTACACGAGCGAGGTGCAGGTGCACGACCTCGCCGTGTCGCTCCTCACCTTCGGCTGCCTCTACCACGTCTTCGACGCCATGCAGTCGGTGTCGAACTTTGCGCTGCGCGGCTACCGCGTCACCACCGCGCCGATGGTGATCTACGGCGTGATGCTCTGGGGCGTGGGCCTCGGCCTCGGCTACCACTTCGCCTTCTCGGGCGCCTGGGCGGGCGGCCCCTGGGGCGTCTACGGCTTCTGGGGCGCCACTGCGGTGGGCCTCCTTCTCACGGGCATCTCGCTCACCGCCATGGCGGTCTGGGTGGGCCGGCAGTTCGCCCGCGACGAGCAGCACTCGCCCGAAGAGGTCGCCCGCGCGATTGCGGCCGCCGAAAAGACCGCCTGACACGGCTGGAGAGCGGCGCCGCCTCCTCCCCCCGCAAGAGAACGCGCCCGACGGGCGGCCTGAACGATCCGCAGGCCGCCCGTTTTTGTTTCAAAGCGGGGGCCGCCCCGCGCTTCCGGTCTCCCCGGGCTGTGCTAACTTGACCGTCCATTCCCCCAAAAAAGCGCCGCCCGACCCCGCGGCTGCAGAACCATGTCCACGATCCTCTTTCCGAGTCCGGTCTTCGGGCCCGTGCACTCCCGGCGCCTCGGCGTCTCGCTCGGCATCAACCTGCTTCCCGCCGACGGCAAGGTCTGCTCCTTCGACTGCATCTACTGCGAGTGCGGCCTCAACATGTCGCACCGCCCGCACACCAAGCTCCCGCAGCGCGCCGCCGTGCGCGCGGCGCTTGAAGCAAAGCTCGTCGAGATGGCCGCCAAGGGCGTGAAGCCCGACGCGATCACCTTCGCGGGCAACGGCGAGCCGACGGGGCACCCGGAGTTCGCGCAGATCGTGGACGACGTCGTCGTGCTGCGCAACCGCTTTGCTCCGGCCGCCAAGATCAGCGTCCTCACGAACGCGCACCACATCCTCAAGCCCGAGGTCTTCGCGGCGCTCCTGCGTGTGGACAATCCCCTCCTCAAGCTCGACACGGTGGACGCGGACTACATCCGGCGCGTCGACCGCCCGCAGGGGCGCTACGACCTCCCCCGCCTCATCGAGCAGATGAAGGCCTTCCGCGGGAAGTGCATGATCCAGACGATGTTCCTCAAGGGCACCTGGAAGGGCGAGTCGGTGGACAACACGGCCGAGCGCTACGTGACGCCGTGGCTGCAGACCGTGAAGGCGATCAACCCCGAGCTCGTGACGATCTACACGATCGACCGCGAGACGCCCGACAAGTCGCTCGCGAAGGCTACTCACGCGGAGTTGGACGGCATCGCCGCGCGCGTGCGCGCCGCCGGGCTCGAGTGCACCGTGAGCTACTGACCGCGGCCGCCCTCAGCCAAGCAAAAGGCCTCCGGAAGAGCGGGAATGCGCTTCCGGAGGCCTTTTGTTTCTGCCCCTGAAGTCCGGCTCCTCTGGAGCGGAGCCGGCCTTCAGGGTGATGCGTGCGGATCAGTTCGCCGTGTAGCGGTGCTCGCGCAGCGCCTTGATGCGGTCTTCGATCGAGGGGTGGCTCGCGAAGAGGCTGCCGATGCCGCCCGAGATGCCGAAACCCTTGACGGAGCCCGGGAGCTCGTTGGGGGCGACGCCCCCGAGGCGCGCCAGCGCGTTGATCATCGGCGTGGTGGTGCCCATGATGTTCGCGGCGCCCGCATCGGCGTGGTATTCACGGTAGCGGCTGAAGGCGGCGACCACCATCGAGGCGAGGAACCCGAGGCAGATGTCGAGCACGAGCGAGGTGACGTAGTAGCCGACGCCCGGGGCGTCGTCTTCGTTGCGCAGGATCTGGCGGTCGACCACCCAGCCGATCACGCGCGAGGCGAAGACCACGAAGGTGTTCATCACGCCCTGCAGAAGCGTCATCGTCACCATGTCGCCGTTCTTCACGTGCGAGATTTCGTGGGCGAGGACGGCCTCGACTTCATCCCGGTTCATGAGGTTCAAAAGCCCCGTCGAGACGGCGACCAACGAGCTCGACTTCGAGGGCCCCGTCGCGAAGGCGTTCGGCTCGCCATCGTAGATCGCGACCTCCGGCATCGGGATCCCGGCCTTCTCGGACTCGCTGCGGATCACGCTCACGAGGTAGCTCTCGACCGCGTTGCGGGGATGGTCGACGTCGACCATCGTGAGGCCCATCGACATCTTCGCCATCGTCTTCGACATCAGGAGCGAGATGATCGAGCCCGAGAAGCCCACCACCATCGCAAAGACGAAGAGCGCGCCCAAGTTGAGTGACTTCCCGCTCATCGTGCCGAAGTTGATGCCCGTCACCATGGAGATCACGTTGAGGATCACCGAGAGCATGATGAAGATGGCGAAGTTTGCAAGTATCAGCAGGCCGATGCGTTTGAACATGGCTTCCCTATTCCTTTCCCTTTTGAGGCATTGCTTGTGGGTTCGCGGCCGCCGCTTCTTGACGTTCTTGGAGCGCGGCGCCGCACGCACGGAGCGGGGGTCCGGCGGACTTTTTTTCTTCCTCTCGTGCGTCTTGGAGAATTCTACGGTTACCTGGGGGCTGCGCCCCTTCGCGTCAAGCGCCGACTTGTAACAAAAAGGGCGGAATCCTCAGGGATATCCGCCCGTTCGTCTGGTCTGCCTGCGGCTTTGCGCCGGCATCAGCCGCCGGTGCGCCGACGGTCCTCGATGCGCCGCGGCGAAAAGCTGTCCCAGGCGCCGCACCCGAGGCAGTGCCAGGAGAAGGACGACGCGAGGAAGCCGCACTGGCGGCACTGGTAGCGCGACCAACGCCGCGCGTTCTGCTCGAGAAGACCCGCGAGGAGCTTCGTCATCTCATCGTCCGGGTTGCTCTTGAGGCGCATCTGCATGAGGCAGTTGAAGGCGGCGACGCTCGGGTGCTCCTCGAGGAGCTTCTTCGCGATCTTCTCGGCCGCGGAATACCCCTGCCAGGCGGCGATGCGGGTGAGGGTCGCCTCGAGCACGTCGGCCGTGCCGAGCTTCTCGGTGAGTTCGAGGAGGAGCGCGAGGGCGCCCGACTGGTTGCCGGAGGCCGCCATGGCGTCGGCGAGATGGCCGATCACGAGGGGCGCGTAGTCCGGGGTCTTCTCGACCACCTCCTTCCACCAACGGATCGCCTCGGGGACAGCCCCTTCGGCCGCGGCGACGCGCGCGATCGTCATGGGCACGCGGGGCGTCGCGTCCTTGTAGCGCAGGAGCGGCTCAACGAGCATGCGGGCATCTTCGAGCTTCTTCTGCCGGAGCGCCGTGTCGATGCGCTCGCAGTAGAAGTGCGCGATCTCCTCGGCGTGGTTTTCGCCCGCCTGGGTCTCAAGGAGGCGCGCCGTCTCGGTGGCGGCCGCCCATTCGTGTTCGGTGACGTAGATCTTGAGGAGCTCGCGGAGCGCGTGGAGGTGCTCCGACGGAACGCCCGAGAGCTTCCTGTACGCCGCCTCCGCGCGGTCGAAGAAGCCCGCGCAGAGGAAGTCCTTGGCGAGCTCCTTGAGCGCGAGCGCCCGCTCCTCATCGGGGAGGTCGGCACGGTTGTAGAGGTGGCGGTGCAGGCGCACGGCGCGCTCGAATTCGCCGCGGCTCCTCAGCAGGTTGCCGAGCACGCGCTCGAGTTCGGTCAATTCCGGATCGAGGCGCACCACCTCGATGAAGGCGTCGATCGCCTTGTCGGGCGAACCGTCAAGGAGGAGCGCCAGGCCGCGCGAGCAGACCTCGGGGACCTTCGCCGTCTCACCGCGCTGCTTCTGGTCGAACCCCCGGCACCACCAGCCGGCGAAGAACAGGATCGGAACGAAGATCAGATACCAGTAGTCGAATTCCATGGCGGTGCGCAGGTGTGTTGGTGCCGGTCGGACAGCTCAGACGCCCTTCAGAGGACGCTCCCGGCAAAAGAGCTTGATTTTATCGCCCTGCGGGGCGAAGCGCTTCTCTTTTCGCTTCAGGCGCGGAGTTCGCCGCAGCAGCCGAAAAAGCAAACGGCGCACTTCCCATTGAGGAGGTGCGCCGTTCTTCGTTCTTGCGTCTACGGGGTCCGGAGACCCCGGGACGCGCTCATTCAGCTTGAAGCCCGTTCAGCCTGCACGGGCGTCGGGACTTCAGGAGAAGAGGCGATTAGAACGTGTGGGTGAGGCCGAGGTAGACGTTGCCGACCTTGGCCTTAGCGTCTTCATTGCCAACCTTATTGCTGTCAACCGTGGCTTCCGCATAGCCGCCGCCGACGTAAACCGTCGTGCGCTGGCTGAGCGGATAGGTGTAGCGGGCGGCGAGGCCGTAGTAGTCGGCATCAACATCCGCAACCTTGGTAGCACCGCTGTAGAGATCCTCGGCCTTGGCATCAACGTAGTAGGCGCCGACCGTGAGTTCACCCTCGGCAACCGGAACGATCGTGCCGAGGTGGAGGCCATAGCCCTTCCAATTCTTCTCGGTCTTCAGGCCGTAATCAGCAGCGGCCGTCTTGAAATCATCAATCCCAAAGACATCCTTCTGGCCGGCAAAGTACTGGGCTTCGGCGAAGAGCTTGGCAACGCCGAAGTCGTAGTTGCCGCCGACGAAGACGAGCTGGCCATCATCCGGCTCGAAGGTGGACGTGCGGTCGAGCGTGGAGTACTTCGTCAGTTCATAGCCGACAGCGAACTGGGCGGGGCCGTATTCACCCGACAGGCCGACGGAGGCGTAGCGCTCGGCGGTGGAGCGACCTTCGACACCCTCATCCGACTTGCCGTTCGTCTTGAAGCTGTACTGGGCGACGAGCTGCAGGCCGGCGAGGCGCGGCGAGGCGTAGGTCACCATGTTGTCGCAGCGCGAGCTGGAAGCAAAGCCCCAGACAGCGTTGTCGCCGCCGTCGAAGGCGTCGACGTAGCCGATGAGCTCGTACGTACCGGCAGCCGAAGCGATGCCGCCCATGCGGCCGAAGGCGAGTTCACCGAAGGGACCGTAGACCGTCAGAGCCGCTTCGCGGCCGAAGAGGCGGCCACCCTGGCCAAGCGTGCCGTCGTCGGTGCTGACGGCGTTTTCGAGCTTGAAGCCGACCTTGTAGCCGTTGCCGAGGTCTTCAACGCCCTTCAGGCCGAAGCGGGAGCCGGCGTTGATGCCGGAACCCATTTCGAAGGTGTTCCGACCATCAACCGTCTTGGCGCCGTCAAAGCCCGTCACGTCGGTGTAGGTGTAGTTGAGCGCCTGGTCGACAACGCCGTAGAGCGTCACATCAGCAGCAGCGGCGGAGCCGGCGAACGCGCCGAGAACGGCGAGCGCAGCGAGAGTCTTCTTCATTTTCAGAAATCCCATTTTTGTGAAGTCCCGTCCGAAGCGGGCACCTTGTGTGCTGCGGACGAACGGGGCAAAGCGGCGCCCCTTTCGGCGAACGCCCCATATGCATTCAGCGGTGCACGGCGCGCCTCTTGCACAAGCACGCCGGATCCGTAGAACCGAGGTTCATGATATGGATGGAAACGCGCCGCATCAGAGCAAAAAGCGCCTCAATAAGAATTCTTCTTATTTATCAACGAGCTATTTTTTTGATCACCTGTTGGTGATCTGCAACACAGGCGGCGGAGAAGTTTGGGCATCCTCCGATCTCGTTGAATTTTGGAAAAGAAAAAGACCGCAACCCCGTGAGGGAGAAGCGGTCCTCATCGCTCTTTGCCGTCGTCCGCCTTTGCAGGCGGGCGACGGGTGAGCTTGCGGTCAGACGTCAGAATCCCGGCTCGCGTCCACGCGTTCCCGGAGGCCCTTGCCGGCCTTGAAGAACACTGTGAAGCGGGCGCGGACAGCAACAGCCGAACCATCCTGAGGATTGCGGCCGACGCGTTCCGGACGGTATTTCAGTCCGAAGGAGCCGAATCCGCGAATCTCGATGCGGCTGCCTTCCACGAGCGTCCGGCTCATCGTGTCGATGATCACGGCCGCCGCGTCCATGCAGTCGCGCTCACGGAACGTCGGAAGGCGCCCGTAGAGCTCAGAGAGCAGTTCGGATTTGGTCATGGAATTACCCATGGTTGCCTCCTCTGACTCTGATTACTTCTGCTCGAGCTTGGCCTTGAGCAGAGCACCGAGGTTCGTCGTGCCGGTGGAGGAACCAGCGTCGGCGTTGACGCGGTCAAGCGCAACGCGGGCCTCGGCAGCGTCCTTCGCCTTGATGGAGAGCTGGATGCTGCGGTTCTTGCGGTCGAGGCTGATCACGGCCGCTTCGACTTCCTGGCCAACGGAGAGGACGGTGGAGGCGTCTTCAACGCGGTCCGTGGAGATCTCGGAGGCGCGGAGATAGCCTTCGACGTCGTTGCCGAGGTCGATCACGGCGCCCTTGGCGTCAACCGACTTGACGGTGCCCTTGACGACGGCGCCCTTCTCATGGGTCGAGGCGAACGTGCCGAACGGATCGCCGCCGAGCTGCTTGATGCCGAGGCTGATGCGCTCGCGGTCGGTGTCGATGGCGAGGACCATGGCTTCGACTTCGTCGCCCTTCTTGTACTGACGGACGGCTTCCTCACCGGACTCGTTCCAGGAGAGGTCGGAGAGGTGCACGAGGCCGTCGATGCCGCCCGGCAGGCCAATGAACACGCCGAAGTCGGTGATCGACTTGATCTGGCCCTGAACGCGGTCGCCCTTCTTGTGGGACTGGGCGAATTCGTTCCAGGGATTCGGCTTGCACTGCTTCATGCCGAGGCTGATGCGGCGGCGGTCTTCGTCGATGTCGAGAACCATGACTTCGACTTCATCGCCGAGCTGCACGACCTTGCGCGGATCGACGTTCTTGTTCGTCCAATCCATTTCGGAGACGTGCACGAGGCCTTCGATGCCGGCCTCGACTTCAACGAACGCACCGTAGTCGGTGATGTTCGTGACCTTGCCGAAGAGGCGGGTGCCCTTCGGGTAGCGACGGGCGATGCCGATCCACGGATCTTCGCCGAGCTGCTTGAGGCCGAGGGAGACGCGGCTCTTTTCCTTGTCGAACTTGAGGACCTTGGCGGTGATTTCCTGGCCGACCTGAACGACTTCGCTCGGGTGGCGGACGCGGCGCCAGGCGAGGTCGGTGATGTGCAGCAGGCCGTCGATGCCGCCGAGATCAACGAACGCACCGTAGTCGGTGATGTTCTTGACGATGCCCTTGACGATGGCGCCTTCCTGGAGCGTCTCGAGGAGCTTCGCGCGTTCTTCGCCCATGTTGGCTTCGACGACGGCGCGGCGCGAGACGACCACGTTGTTGCGCTTGCGGTCAAGCTTGATGACCTTGAACTCGAAGGTCTTGCCTTCGTACGGCGTCGTGTCCTTGACCGGACGGGTGTCGACGAGCGAGCCCGGGAGGAAGGCGCGGATGCCGTTGGTCATGACGGTGAGGCCGCCCTTGACCTTGCCCGTGACGGTGCCGGTGACGAGTTCGCCGGATTCGAGCGCCTGCTCGAGGTTCATCCAGGCGGCGAGGCGCTTGGCCTTGTCGCGCGAAAGGATCGTGTCGCCGTAGCCGTTTTCGACGGACTCGATGGCGACGGAGACGAAGTCGCCCGGCTTGACGGTCACTTCGCCGTGATCATCCTTGAACTCATCGATAGGCACGTAGGCTTCGCTCTTCAGGCCGGCGTTCACGACGACGAAGTTGTAGTCGACGCGGACGACTTCAGCGGTGATGACTTCACCCTGACGCATTTCCTGGCTGGCGAGGCTCTGCTCAAAGAGCTCGGCGAAGGATTCGGGCTTGTTGGTTTCGTTGGACATTGTTGGAAACAAAGGATTAAGCACGCCCGCGGGCTCGGGCCGGATGAAAAAAACGGCCGGAGGCGGGCGGAGTTGAAGAAAATTCGGCGGCCACCCGTTCGGGCCGCCGCCGAAGAAATGTGTATGTTACAGCAACTTAGCGCGCAAGTCGCCACCAGTCGAGCACTTTTTTGACGACCTCCTCAATGCCCATGTCGGAGGTGTCGAGTTCGCGGGCGTCCGCGGCGGGTTTGAGCGGGGCGGCGGTGCGCTCGCGGTCGCGTCGGTCGCGCTCCTCGAGGTCGCGCGTCAGGGCCGCGCGGTCGGCCTTTTCGCCGCGCGACTCAAGCTGCCGGGCGCGGCGCTCGGCGCGCACCGCGGCCGAGGCGGTCATGAAGACCTTGAGGGGCGCCTCGGGGAAGACCACCGTGCCCATGTCGCGGCCGTCGGCGACGAGCCCCGGGGCGACGGCGGCGTTGCGCTGCAGGTCAAAGAGCGCCGCACGCACGCCCGGCACCGCGGCCACCTTCGAGGCGGCGACCCCGACCTCTTCGGTGCGGATCACGCGGCCGACGTCGCGGCCCTCCAGCCACACGCTTCCCTCGCGGAAGACGGGTCTGAGGCTGCGCGCGACGGCTTCGAGCGCGGCCGGGTCGGCGAAGTCCGCCTTCGCCTCGAGGGCGGCCAGGGCGGCGAGCCGATAGAGCGAGCCGCTGTCGAGGTAGTGAAATCCGAGCGCGGCTGCGACGCGCTCGGCGATGGTGCCCTTGCCGCTCGCGGCCGGGCCGTCGATGGTGATGACGGGAACGTTCACTTCGTTCATTTTTCTGCTTCCTTCCGAACGGGTCGGGACGCCGCCTTCGCGGGGGCGCCCGCGGCGACGGTGGTCTTCGGGGGACGTCGATGGGCGAAGTCCTTCATGAAGGCGACCAGGGCCTCGGCGCCCTCGACGGGCATGGAGTTGTACATGGAGGCGCGGATGCCGCCCACGGTGCGGTGACCCGCGAGGTTCGCGAGTCCCGCGGCCGCGGCCTCGCGCACGAAGACCGGGGTGAGCGATTCGTCGCGCAGGCGGAAGACCACGTTCACGCGGCTCCGCGAGCCCGGCGCGACGTGGCAGACGTAGCTCTCGGACATCTCGTCGATCGCGTCGTAGACCATCTTGGAGCGCACGCGGGCGAGTTCGTCCATCTTCGCCACACCGCCCTGGGATTCGATCCACTGCGCCATCAGGCCCGCGACGTAGAGCTGGAAGACCGGGGGCGTGTTGGGAATGCTCTCCGTGCGGCTGTAGACGCCGTAGTTGAGGAGCGTGGGGACCTCCGTGGTGGCGAGCCCGAGGAGGTCGCGCCTCAGAATCACCACGGCGAGGCCGGCGATGCCGAGGTTCTTCTGCGCCGCGGCCCAGACGAGGCCGAAGCGGGAGACGTCCACCGGACGCGTCATGAAGTTGCTCGACATGTCGCAGACGAGCGGCACGGCAGGCGTCTCTTCGAGCGTCGGGGGCGCGGGGAACTCCACGCCGTGGATCGTCTCGTTGTCGCAGTACGCGCAGTAGCTCGTTTCGGGAATCACCTCGAGCTCGGCGTCGTCGGGCGCGCGCGTGCCCGACCCCGAGAAGGCGGTCTGCACGCGGCCGAAGCGCAGCGCCTCCTTCGCGGCCGCCTTGCTCCAGGCGCCCGTGATGATGTAGGTCGAAAGCGTGCCCGCGCCGAGCAGATTCATCGGCACCATGGCGAACTGCATGCGTCCGCCCCCCGGGCAGAAGAGCACGTCGTAGTTGTCCGGCACCGAGAGGAGCGAGCGGATGCGCGCGCGCAGGTCCCGCATCAGGGCGGCGACTTCGGGGCCTCGATGACTTGCCTCGAGGATCGAGCAGCCGCATCCGCCGTAGTCGAGCAGTTCCGTCTGAATCCGGCGCAGCACGCGTTCGGGGAGCATCGCGGGACCGGGAGCAAAGTTGTAGGGACGCGCCATTGCAGGGTTTCTTCCGGGTGGGGAGTGAAGTGAAGACATGCGGAAAGCCCGGCGGTCGGCCGGGCTTTCCTTTCGCTCAGATTTTAGGAGCGGTCTCCCTTCGGAGCATCCTTCGCGGCCGGTTCGGCCTCGCCGCCCTCATCGGGCTCGGCGTCGTCCGCCTCCGGCGCCTCGTCGGTCTCGTCTTCGCCCGCGGCCTCCTCGGGCTCGCCCGCATCCTCGATCTCGAGGTGCTGGAGCTCGGACTCGTCCTCGGCGCCCGTGCGCTCGATGCGGTCCACGGAGACGAGCGTCTCCTCGGCCACGCGGAAGAGCATCACGCCCTGCGTGCGGCGTCCGCAGACGCGCACTTCGCCCGCGCGCGTGCGGATCACCTTGCCGCCCGTCGAGAGCAGCATGATGTCGTCCTCGGGCGTCACGATGAGCGCGGAGACGAGGCTGCCGGTGCGCTCGGTCATGTACATCGCGAGCACGCCCTGACCGCCGCGGCGCTTCACCGGGAATTCGGTGACGGGCGTGAGCTTGCCGAAGCCGCGCTCGCTCGCGGTGAGGACGAACTTCTCGTCGTCGTTCGACGTGGCGAGCGCCATCACGACGGCGCCTTCGGGGAGGCGGATGCCGCGCACGCCATGGGCCGTTCGGCCCATCACGCGCACGTCGGTCTCCTTGAAGCGGATGCCGCGGCCCGCGGACGTGAAGAGGAAGACGTCGTCCTCGCCCGAGGTGATCGTGACGCCGATGAGAGACTCGCCCTCATCGAGCACCGTCGCGCGCAGGCCCTTGTTGCGGACGTTCGCAAAGGCCGAGAGCGGCGTGCGCTTCACCGTGCCGCGGTTCGTCGCGAAGAAGACGAACTTCTCGTCGTCGAACCCCTCGATCGGCAGGATGAAGGTGATCTTCTCGTCTTCGGCGAGCGGAAGGAGGTTGACGATCGGACGCCCACGGGAGTTGGCCTTCCCTTCGGGGAGGTCGAAGACGTCCACCGGGTAGACCTGCCCGAACGTCGTGAAGCAGAGCATGATGTCGTGCGAATTCGCGACGAAGAGCTTCTCGATCGCGTCGTCCTTCAGGGTCGCCTGAACGTTGCGGCCCTTGCCGCCGCGCGTCTGCGCGTTGTAGTCGGAGAGCTCCTGGCTCTTCACGTAACCGTCGCGGGTGATCGTCACGACCATCTCGCGGCGCGGGATGAGGTCGCGCTTGTTGAAGTTCGGGTCGCCCTCGAGGTCGATCGTCGAGCGGCGTTCGTCGCCGAACGCATCGCGGATGGCGACGAGTTCCTCGCGGATGATCGCCGTGACGCGCTCGGGCTTCCTGAGGATGTCGATCAGGTCGAAGATGCGCTCCATCATCGCCTCGTAGTCGGCGAGGATCTTTTCGCGCTCGAGCCCCGTGAGGCGCCGCAGGTTCATCGCGAGGATGTTGTCCACCTGGGGCTTCGTGAGATAGTAGAGGCCGTCGGGTTGGAGGCCGCGCTTGGGATCGAACGTCTCCGGATCGGCGTCGCGGCCGTAGCTCTTCGCGCGCTGGGTGATGTCGGCGGCGAAGCCGAGGGGCCACCCGCGGCCCATGAGCGAGGCCTGCGCCTCCTCGACGGTCTTGGCGGCGCGGATGAGGCGGATGAACTCGTCGATGTTCGCGAGCGCGATCGCCTGACCGGCGAGCAGATGCCCCGCGTCGCGGCTCTTCCTCAGGCGGAAGATCGTGCGGCGGGTGACCACTTCGCGGCGGTGCGCGAGGAAGTGCGTGATCATCTGCTTGAGGTTGAGGAGCATCGGCTGGCCGTCCACGAGGGCGACCATATTGATGCCGAAGCTCTCCTGCATCTGCGTGTTCTTGAAGAGGTTGTTGAGGACCACCTCGGGCATCGTGCCCTGCTTGAGGTCGATCGCGATGCGGATCTGCCGGGTGGACTCGTCGCGCATCTCGGAGATGCCCTCGAGCTTCTTCTCGCGCCAGAGCTCGTGCATGCGCTCGTAGAGCGAGCGCTTGTTCACCATGTACGGGATCTCGTCGACCACGATGCGGGTGCGGCCGTTGCCGAAGTCCTCGAGGTGGGTGCGCGCGCGCATCAGCACGCGCCCGCGGCCCGTGCGGTAGCCCTCATGCACGCCGCTGATGCCGAAGATGATGCCGCCCGTGGGGAAGTCCGGTGCGGGCATGCGGCGGATGAGCTCCTCGATCGAGCAGTCCGGGTGCTCGAGCGCATGGGCGCAGGCGTCCACGGTCTCGCGCAGATTGTGGGGCGGGATGTTGGTCGCCATGCCGACGGCGATGCCCGAAGAGCCGTTCACGAGGAGCTCCGGGAGGCGCGTCGGGAGCACCACGGGCTCCATCTCCGAGTTGTCGAAGTTCGGGATGTAGTCCACCGTGTCTTCATGCAGGTCGGCGAGCATCTCCTCGGCGATCTTCATGAGGCGCACCTCGGTGTAGCGCATGGCCGCCGCGCTGTCGCCGTCGATCGAGCCGAAGTTGCCCTGACCGTAGATGAGCGGATAGCGCATCGAGAAGTCCTGCGCCATGCGCACGATCGTCTGATACGCGGCGATGTCGCCGTGCGGGTGGAATTTGCCGAGCACCTCGCCCACCACGCGGGCGGCCTTCTTCGTGGGCGAATTCCACGTATTGCCGATCTCCTTCATCGCGTAGAGCACGCGCCGGTGCACGGGCTTGAGGCCGTCGCGCACGTCGGGAAGCGCGCGTCCCACGATCACGCTCATCGCGTAGTCGAGGTAGGACTGGCGCATCTCGCTCTCGATTGCGACCGGAAGAAGCTCCTGGGCGATGGCGTCGCCCAAGGTGGGCGAGCCGCCTTCGAGCGGTTCCTCGACTTCCGGGGCCGGCTGGCCGCCCTCGGCTTCGATGTTCTCCCCGCCTTCGTTCTTCTTTTCTTCGTCCATCAGCTTCTTCCCTGAGAAATTCTGCTTGTAGGTCCGCCGGGCGAACCGCCGTCAAAACGGGCGCCGGGACCGGAAACGGGGTATTTTATCAGTTTCACCTCCAATTCCCGACCGCCCGGCCGCCCCCGACCGCCCCTCCGCAAAGGGCCAGCGGCGCCGCGCCGACGGGCGGCATTTCCCTTTCCTTCCACAGCCTCGCAATGCTTGAAGCCGACACCCTCATTGAAGCCCGCTGGGTCATTCCGGTCGCCCCGAAGGGCGCGATTCTCGAGAACACCGCCGTCGTCGTGACGCAGGGCCGCATCACGGCGCTCCTGCCGGTCGAGGAGGCGCGCCGCCTCTACGCGGCCCGCGACGTCGTCTCGCTCCCCGAGAGCGCCGTCCTCCCGGGCTTCGTGAACCTGCACTCACACGCCGCGATGAACCTCGTGCGCGGGCTCGGTGCCGACCTCCCGCTCATGGACTGGCTCACGAAGAAGATCTGGCCCGCCGAAGGCAAGCTCATGAGCCCCGAGTTCGTGCGCGACGGCTCCTGGCTGGCGGGCCTTGAGATGGCCGCGGGCGGCGTGACGACGACGTCGGACCACTACTTCTTCCCGCGCTCGGCCGCCGAAGGCCTGCGCCGCGCGGGCCTGCGCTGCGCGGTCTCGGGCATCGTGATCGGCTTCCCCTCTGCCTGGGCCGATTCGGACGCGGCGTACCTCGAGAAGTCCGAAGCTCTCATCCGCGACCTCGCCGGGGACGAGTTCGTCCACGCCACGATCGCGCCCCATGCACCCTACACGGTCTCGGACGCCTCGCTCAAGCGCTGCGCGGAGATCTCCGACAAGTGGGGCGTGCCGATCCACATGCACGTGAACGAAACGGCGGGCGAAGTCGCCGACAGCCTGCGCGACCACGGCGAGCGCCCGCTCGAGCGCCTGCGCCGCTGCGGGCTCCTCAACGAGCGCCTCATCGCCGTGCACAGCGTGCACGCCGACGCGGGCGACATCGCGCTCATGGCGGCGGCGAAGGCCACGGCCTGCCACTGCCCGTGCTCGAACCTCAAGCTCGCGAGCGGCTTCGCCCCCGTCGCAAAGTTCCTCGAGGCGGGCGTCAACCTCGGCATCGGCACGGACGGTGCGGCAAGCAACGACAAGCTTGACATGTTGGGTGAAACGCGGCTCGCCGCGATGCTCGCCAAGGCGGTCGCACAGGACCCGACCGCCGCTCCGGTGCACGACATGCTCGAGGCGGCGACCTTGGGCGGCGCGCGCGCACTCCACTGGGACGATGAAATCGGCTCCATCGAGCCGGGCAAGGCCGCCGACCTCTTTGCGATCAACCTAGCCACGCCCGAATCGCTCCCCGTACAGGACCCGGCCGCGCAGATCCTCTACTCGGCCGGACGCGAATGCATCACCCACACGTGGGTTGCGGGCCGTCAAATCATGTCGAAGGCGGTCGGCGCGCAGTTCCCCGAACTCAATGCGGCGCGAGAAGCTGTTGCCGTCGCGCATTCGTGGCAGAATCGAATTTGAGACGGAGCGCCCTAGAGCGTCTAATGCGCTGGGGCCTTCCGCCGGTGGGAGCGGGTTTCCCGCATTTTGCGGCCTGACGCCTTGTATTCCTATAATGGCGCCGAAGATTATCGTGCACCTTTCTCACCCCGGGAACGCCAGACCGGCGACCGGTGGTCTGAAGGGCGCTGCCCCCTTGCGGGATGACCTTTCGGTGCCGTCTTTTGTTAAGGACAGGCATTCATCCTCGTCCTGTTTCTTAAAAAGGATCCTTAAATGAAGACTTCCGCGAAGCTTTGCGGCGTTGCCGCCGCTCTTCTTCTCGCCGCCTCCTTCGGTGCCTCCGCCGAGACGGTGAACCCCTACGTGCACAGCTCGTCGGGCCAGATCGTCAAGAACAGCACCAACCTCTGCTGGCGCACCGGCTTCTGGACGCCCGCTCTGGCTGAAGCCATGGGCGTGAACGGCGCCGGCTGCGCCTGCGACGCCGACATCCTCGACAAGAAGGCCTGCACGGCCGTCGAGGCCCCGGTCGTCACGAAGGCCGCTGAAAAGGTGACCTTCTCCGCCGACACGCTCTTCAACTTCGACAAGGCCACGCTCAAGCCCGAAGGCCAGGCCGTCCTTGACGACCTCGTCTCGCGCATCGCCGGTGTCGACCTCGAAGTCATCGTCTCGACCGGCTACGCCGACCGCATCGGCTCCGACGCCTACAACCTGAAGCTCTCCCAGAAGCGCGCCGACGCCGTCAAGGCGTACCTCGTCAAGAAGGGTGTTGACGCCGCTCTGATCAAGTCCGAAGGCAAGGGCGAGGCCGATCCGGTCGTCAACTGCCCGAACCCCTCGAAGGCCGGTCAGATCAAGAACTTCCGCGCCCTCGTCGAGTGCCTGCAGCCCAACCGCCGCGCCGTGGTTGAAGTTGTCGGCTCCCGTCCGGCCAACTAATGACTCTCCGGTGGACGCTCCGCGCGTCTGCTGAATGAAGTTCATTCGAGACCCCTGCCTTCGGGCGGGGGTTTTGTTTTTTTCAGAATCCCGATACCTGCAACATGCTTCCGCGCCTCTTCCTCTTCGACCTCGACGGCACGCTCGTGGACTCCGCCCCCGATCTCGGCGGAGCCGCAAACGACATGCTCGCCGCCCGCGGGCGCCCTGAACTCCCACTCGAGGAGCTCCGCGTCCCCGCCGGGCACGGCGCTCCGGCCCTCCTCAAAAGGGCCTTCAGCATCGAGCGCGACGACCCGCGCTTCCCGGAGCTGCGCGATGAATTCCTCAGGAACTACGTCGCCCGCGGCGTCTCGCACTCGTCCGTCTATGCGGGCGTGCGCGAGCTCCTCGAAGGCCTCAGGGAAATGGGCGTCGCCTCGGGCGTCGTCACGAACAAGCCCCACGAGCTCGCCCTCAAGGTCTGCGACGAACTCGCCCTGACGCCCCTCCTCGCAACCATCGTCGGCGTCGGCATTCCCGGCACCGAGGTGAAGCCCCTGCCCGGGTCGCTCCTGAAGGCGCTCGCCGACCTCGGGGCTCAGCCCGAGGCCGCCCTCTACGCGGGCGACAGCACGACGGACGGCCTCGCCGCCCATGCCGCCGGCATGCCCTTCGCCTGGGTCTCCTGGGGGTGCCAGCCCGAAGCGCCCGAAGCGGGCGTCGCGGACTTCATCGCCCGCGAACCCGCGGATCTGCTCGTCTGGGCGATGCGTCGAGGAAAGTGCTGATGCACCGGGATGTTGTGTAGACGCCCCGGGAAACAAACGGTTGCGATGCAAAGGCGCCCCGGCGGGCGCTACTTCGCGTATGATTCCCCTCACCGAACAACGGGGGCGCCTTGGTTTCGACGGGGATGCTGACGCTGAGCGGTGCATGCCGAGGGGTAGTGACCTCGTAAATCTCTGCTACAAAAACACAAACGCCAACAACAAGCGTTTCGCTCTCGCGGCCTAATCCCCGCGGGATGCTGCACTGATTTGTCTTTGGGTCAGGCAGGGTAAAACCTGCGGCAGCATCAAATTACAAAGTCTAGGAACGGCGAGTGTCTCCGGCGACGTTCCGAAATCAAGGGGACTGGGCAGCCGCTGGCCCGTCGATTGGCAAAACGGCTGTTGAGATTCAAATGATTCGACTACGCATGTAGATCCATCAGAAAACGGTTTCCGGACGCGGGTTCAACTCCCGCCGCCTCCACCAATGCCTGCAGGCTCCGGACTTAGGTCCGGGGCCTGTTTTCATAACTACGAAACCCGCTTCAATTCGCGCAGCATTGTTGTTTCCCATCCGGCCTAGTGCTCCATTCCTGCGCGGCCAACCCGCGCGCAACGGCTATGAAGCAGCACGATCCACGCAAGGGCGCACACCAATTCATCAAAACCTGGTCCGGCAAGGGCTATGAAAAGGGGGAGAACCAACCTTTCTGGCTCTCGCTACTGAAGGACATCTTTGGTGTAGAGAATCCCGAAAATCTCCTCGTCTTTGAGCAGCCCGTCTTCAAGCGCGATGAAATTCCCGCCCGTCGTTTGGGTTTCATCGACGCCTGGATTCCCTCCTCCCGCGTGCTGATCGAACAAAAAGGCCTTGGCCACGCGCTCGACAAGACTCAGAAACAGTCGGACGGCTCGATGCTCACGCCCTTCCAACAGGGCAAGCGCTACGCCGACAACCTCACGACAAAGAACCGGCCGCGTTGGATCATCGCCTGCAACTTCGAGTCCTTCGAAATCCATGATCTCGACAATGAGGACCCGAACGCCAAGCCTGAGGTGATCCTTCTCAAGGATCTCGAGACGGAGTACTACCGCCTCGGCTTCCTCGTTGACTCCGCCCATGACGTGGTGAAGGCGGAAACGAAGCTCTCCGTTGCCGCCGGCGAAATTGTGGGGCGCCTTTACAACGGTCTCCTCGCGCAGTACATCAACCCCGACTCCGAAGAAGTGCGCCAGAGCATCAACAAGCTCTGCGTGCGTCTCGTCTTCTGCCTCTACGCCGAAGATGCGCTGCTCTTCAAGACGAAGTCGCAGTTCCACGACTACCTCAAGGGGCTCGATCTGCGGTGCACCCGCTATGGGCTTCAGGCGCTCTTCCGCGTCCTCAACACCCCTGAAGATCAACGCGACCCGTACGACGACCCAATGCTCCTTGACTTCCCCTACGTCAACGGAGGCCTCTTCGCCGACGATGCCATCATCATTCCGCAGCTCACGCCCGAACTGAAGGAACTGCTCCTCAGCGACGCGAGCGAGAACTTCAACTGGGCTGAGATCTCGCCCACGATCTTCGGCGCCGTCTTTGAGTCAACATTGAACCCGGACACGCGCCGCAAGGGCGGCATGCACTACACCTCGGTCGAGAACATCGAAAAGGTCATCAATCCGCTCTTCATGGATGACCTCAACCGCGAGTTTGCCGAGATCATGCGCGGCAAACAGGCGGCCTCACGCATGCGCAGGTTGAAGGCCTTTCAGGAGAAGCTCGGCAAGCTTCGGTTCCTTGACCCGGCCTGCGGTTCGGGCAACTTCCTCACGGAGACCTACCTGCAGCTGCGGCGCCTCGAAAACAAAGTCATCTTGGAGCTCAACGCCGGCGCTGGTCAGTTCGACTTCGGCGGCGAGCACTCGCCCGTCAAGGTGCAGATCAATCAGTTCTACGGCATTGAAATCAACGACTTCGCCTGCTCCGTCGCGCAGACGGCGCTCTGGATTGCCGAGAGCCAGATGCTCAAGGAAACCGAGGACATCATCGGCGCCGTTCTCGACTTCTTCCCGCTCAAGTCCTTCACCAACATTCGCGAAGGGAACGCCCTGCGCTTTGACTGGCGCACTCTGCTTCCTGAAGACGGATCGAACTTTACTTTCATCATGGGCAATCCACCGTTCTCGGGCGCACGACTGATGACGGATGAAAACAAGGCGGACGTGAAGGAAACGTTCGGTTCCAACTGGGCCAATGCCGGCAACATCGACTATGTCGGCTGCTGGTTCAAGCGCGCCGTCGAGATCATGCAGGGGACGACCACGCGCACGGCCTTCGTCGCCACGAATTCCCTCTCTCAAGGCGAGCAGGTTGCGAACCTCTGGAAGCCGCTGGTCGAGCAGTACGGCGCCCACATCGACTTCGCCTATCGGACCTTCCGTTGGGACAGCGAAGCACAGGACAAGGCGCACGTGCATGTCGTGATTGAAGGGTTCAGCACGGCTGAAAACTCCAAGCCCCGCGTGCTTTTCGACGGCGCTGACATCCTTGAGGTTCCGAACATCAATGCCTACCTCCTTGATGGTCCTGACTGTTTCGTTGCAAGCCGCAGCACGCCTCTGTGTGACGTCCCGGAAATCGGTATCGGCAACCAGCCGATCGACGATGGCAACTACCTCTTCACAGAAGAAGAGAAGAATGACTTCGTGAAGAAGGAACCCCTGTCCGAAGCTTTCTTCAAGCCTTGGTACGGATCTTTTGAATTCATCAACCGCGCGCCGCGTTGGTGCCTTTGGTTGGGCGACTGTCCGGCCGCCACGCTCGCCAAGATGCCGTTGGCGAAGGCGCGCGTCGCAGCAGTTCGGCGATACCGGCTGAACAGCTCGCGTGAGGGGACGAAGAAACTGGCCGATACGCCTCGACGCTTCCTTGTCGAAAACATGCCGTCGAGCAACTACATTCTGGTTCCCAGCGTCTCATCCGAACGACGACGCTACGTACCGATGGGCTTCATGACGCCTGATGCGCTCACAAGCAACCTCGCGCTGCTCATCCCCAACGCTACCCTCTATCACTTCGGCATTCTCACAAGCTCCGTCCACATGGCCTGGATGCGGGCAGTTGCCGGCCGTCTAAAGAGCGACTACCGCTACTCGAAGGACATCGTCTACAACAACTTCGTCTGGCCTGAAGTGATGGAAAAGCTCAGAGAGAAAATCGAACGGACGGCACAGAAGATTCTCGATGCCCGTGCGGCGGAGCCTGATGCATCGCTCGCCGTACTCTATGACGACGATTCGATGCCCGACGACCTGCGTGCCGCGCACGCCGCCAACGACCGCTTGGTGCTCGAAGCCTACGGACTTTCCGGCGACTCAGATGAAGCGACGATCACCGCGCATTTGATGAACCTCTACGTCCGAAAGGCCACAGAAGTGGATCGCCGCGACGCCGTGGAAGCTACGCTCGTCAAAATCCTCGGCAAAGGTTGCGAGGGCGTTCCTGAATGGCTCTCCGCCCTTCATGCCGATGCGCTTGCCGGGAAAATCACCCCTGAGGAACTGCTTGAGCAGGGGCGCGTTCTCAAGAAGGCTCAGAAAGCCAAGTAGCCGCCGGCCGACTTTTGAAGTCTGGCCTGCCCCTCCGGACCGCCGGTTCTCCCCCCGCAGCGGTCCGGCCCCCATCGAAAGACAAAAAAACAGATGATCACCTCCCGATTCATTGAGCTTCAGCCCGCCTTCGACGCCCTCGCGCTCCTCTTCCTGCAGCCCGAACGTCTCGGCGCCGCTTCGGCGCTTCCCGCCGCGGCCGAAACGATTCTGGAGGCCGCCCAGGGCGGCCCGGCGCTTCCCGCGGAACTCCTCGGGAAGCTCGAGCGCATCGCGTCGCAACAGCCCCCGAGCGACCTCGAGTTCGCGCAGGCCTATGCGCGACTCTTTCTCGGCGTCTCCGAAGAGACGATTCCGCTCTGCGAGAGCGCCTGGACGAGCGCGCAGCGCCTCAACTGCCAGGCCGCGCAGCTCGAATGCCGCCGGGCCTACGAGGAGGCGGGACTTGAACTTTCCGGGGGCTCCGTCGTTCCGGAGGACCACCTCGGGCTGATGCTCGGATTCCTCGCCGTCACGGCGCTGCGCGGCGACGAGGCCGCCGGCCTCGAGTTCGCGGCAAAGCACGCCGCGCCGATGATGGAGACCATCGCCCGCGCCACCGCGGCGAAGGGCGCGGCCGCCGGTCCCTACGCCGACGCCGCGGCGCTCCTTGAAGGGGCGGCGGCGCTCCTCACTCCCGACGCGAAGTAAAACGACGCCCGCAGAGCAACTCTCCCTGCGGGCGTTTTTCTTCCGCCGGCCGCCCGAAGGGGCGGCCTTTGAGCCTCGGCCATCAGACCTTGAGCGGGTAGTGCTCGACGTCCATGTGGCTCGCGATGTAGCGGATCTTCGGCTCGGTGCCCGCGGCGGCGTTCATGGGCTTCGCGCGGTCGATGAGCTTCTTCATCTCGGGCGTGGGGTTCTCATAGTCCACGAGCGTCATCGCGCCGATGCCGCACGCCTCGACGCAGGCGGGCACCCGGCCCTCGGACGTGCGGTGCGTGCAGAGCGTGCAGTGCTCGGCGCGCCCGGGCCTGCGGCGCTGCCAGGGTTCGAGGTCCCTGACGGCGAGCGGCGCCTTGTCGCCGAAGTAGTTGACGACGCCCTTGTCGTTGAACTTCGGCGCCCCGTAGGGGCACGCGTGCGCGCACATGCGGCAGCCGATGCACTTGGCGTCGTCCACGAGCACCTCGCCGCCCGGGCCGCGGTGGATGGCCTTCGCCGGGCAGACCTTCATGCAGGCCGGGTTCTCGCAGTGCTGGCACGACGCCCGGAAGTAGTTGACGACACGCGCCTCGAAGTTCTCCTGGCGTTCGATGCGCTCATAGAAGATCCCGGGCGCAACCTGGTTCTCTTCCTTGCAGGCAATGGCGCAGGCGTGACAGCCCACGCACCGGTCGATGTTGACGATGATTCCGAATTTCGACATGACTCTCCCTCCTTTACGCACGCGGAGCGGCTTCTTCCGCCTTCACGACCTCGACGCAGACGTCGTTGCAGCAGGGGTAGCCCGAGATCGGATCCCAGCCGAAACGCGGGATGAGCACCTGCGTCTCCTGGTCGCCGCGCCAACCGTACTGGGCGTCCACCAGCCCCTTGCGGGCGAGGAGCGTCACGCGCACCTTGGCGCGGACCTTGGTCTTTGAGTAGGGAGAGAGGATCCAGACGCGGTCGCCCTCCTTCAGACCGCGCTCGGCGCAGTCCGCCGGGTTCATGTTGATCACCGACTCGGGCTCGAGCTCGAGCAGATAGGGCTGGTCCGAGCGGGTCTTCGAGTGCGTGATGTAGGGGCGGCGCGTGCCGTTGATGAGCTTGAGGGGGAATTCCTTCGTCGGCTGCGGCGCGCGTTCGTAGACGGGGAGTCCGGGGAAGCCGTGCTTCGCCTGAACGCTCGAGACGAACTCGATCTTCCCCGAGGGCGTGCGGAAGCCGGGCTTGCCGTCAAAGCGCAGGAGCCCCTTGGCGTACTTCTCGGTCTCGGGCTTCGGGAACCACTCGCAGACGTTGACGGCCGGCAGCATCGCCTGGCGCTCGGCGTAGCTCGTCCCCCAGGGGCCGAGAATCGAGTCGCAGGCCTTCACCGGGTCGCCGTCGAAGAAGAGCTTCGAGTCGCCAGTTGCGGCCGCGCCGATCGTGAGCGCGATCTTCCAGTCCTCCCAGGCCTCGCCGAGGGGCTTCACGGGCTTTCGCGCGCTCACCTTGCGGCCGTGCACGCCGAAGGGCGCGTAGCGCTCGAAGTTCATCGCCGCGGGGAGCACGAGGTCCATGTCGTGGTGCGTGTCGTCGCGGTAGAAGTAGTCCGTCGCGAAGGAGAAGTCCATCGCACGGATCGCCGCCTTGTATTCGTCCGGACTCGGCCAGATGAGCACGTTCGTGCCGAAGCCCGCGAAGGCACGGATGCGGCTCGCCTTCACCATCTCGGGGAGCTTGTTGGGGCTGCAGAGCACCTGGAGCTCGTTCCAGACGGGAGCGAACTCGCGGTCGATGCGCTTCGTCTTCTGTTCGGGCTCGTTGAACCACTTCTGGTCGATGAAGGACTTGGTGTAGCCCTCGTCCCAGCGCAGGTAGTCCTCGGGCCAGTTCGCGAAGGCCGAGCCCCCCTTGTTGTCCACGTTCCCCGTGAGCGCCATCAGGAGCGAATAGGCGCGCACGTTGTTGCACCCGTTGCCCTGGTGCGGGACCGACTGTCCGGGAAGCATCATCGAGGAGGGACCGTCGGCGAAGAGGCGGGCGGCCTCGACCACGTCGGCCGCCGGAACGCCCGTCTCCTTCTCGACGAATTCCGGCGTGAAGGCTTCGGCGTACTTCACGAGCTCCTCGTAGCCCGTGCACCACTTCTCGACGAAGTCGCGCTTCACGAGGCCCTCCTTCACGAGGACGCGGATCATGCCCCAGGCGAGCGCGCCGTCGGTGCCTGGGCGCACCTGCAGGTGCAGGTCGGCCTGCTCGGCCACCTTCGTGCGGCGCGGGTCGACCACGATGAGCCTCAGGCCGCGCGCCTTCTGCGCGAGAAGGTTCCTGAAGAACCCGTGGGGCGAGGCCCAGGCGCCGTTTTTGCCGACGATCATCGTGCACTTCGCCTTCGGATTCGGCCCGCCCGAGATCTCCTGACCGTAGGAGAGCTCCAGCGCGTGCACGTAGGCGAGGTTGCAGGCGACCGAGCTCTCGCAGCAGTAGTTGGGGCTGCCGAAGTAGCGCGCGAGGCGCATCACGGGCGGACGGGGCTCCTTCGGGTCGCCGCAGTAGAAGAGCACGCGGTCGGCGCCGTACTTCGCCTTCACGGCGTTCAGGCGCTCGGCGATCATCTTGATCGCCTCGTCCCAGCTGATGCGCACCCAGCCCGGGTCCGCGGCCCCCTTGGGCGCCGTGCGCTTCAGGGGATAGAGCAGGCGGTTGGGGTTGTAGAGGCGCTGCAGGGTCGCGATGCCCTTGGAGCAGAGGAAGTGGTTCGGGTGCTCATTCCAGTTTTCAATGCGGATCACCGTGTTGCCGCGGGCGCGGAAGTGGATGCCGCACATCGGCATGTGGTTGCACGAATCACAGATGGTCCAGCCGGACCATTCGCCTTCGCCGGCAGCGGGAGCCGCATGAACGGCTGCCGGTTGGAAGAGGCCGGCGGCAAAGCCGGCGCCGACGCCCTGGATGAGCGTACGCCTTGAGACGGATGGGATCATGTTGTTCTCCTCACTGCGCTTGTGTTCTAAGAAATTGATTACGCAATGCTTTTCTTTGTTATTAGATCCTAATGCCTAGTACTTTCGGAGACATCCGTGATAGCCCTAGCGTCATGGAGGATCTGTGGCGCCGACTCGGCCGCTGCGCCTCCCCGGCGCCCCGCCTTCAAGCATTGCGGGAGTGCGGACCGCGCCCGGGGCGATGGGCGCACGAGCGTCCGAAATTGAAACCCCCCGTCAAATTTCGATTCCTCTCCGCTCCGGCCAACCGATAATGGATGAATCAGCTGATTCATCTCCTTACGGGAGGCGTTATTTCCATGGCAAAGGTTCTCAAGTTCACCGCCTGCGCCGCCGCAGTCGCCGTCGCGCTCTACGCCGCCGCGGGCTACGTCGGCGTGCCTTATGCGACGCGAACGGTCGTGGAGAAGACGGCGTCCGAAATGCTCGGCCGCACCGTCACGCTCAAGGACGTCACCTTCAATCCCTGGACCTGGGTGTATGAGATCAAGGGGCTCGAGATTCCCGAGCCCGGCTCCGAGCCGCTCCTCAAGCTCGCGCTCCTGCGCATCGACGCTTCTTCGCAGACGCTCTTCAAGCTCGCTCCGGTTCTCGATGAGGTCACGATCGACGGCCTTCAGGTGAACGCCGTCATGAACGAAAAGAACAAAAAGGACTTCGAGCGGCTCACGGGCGGCTCCGGCGATGCGGGGGCGAAGTCCTCGGGGTCGTCCTCCGCAGGCTCGTCGGGGCTGCCGAAGTTCGCGCTCTACAACATCTCGCTCACCAATTCGTCCCTGCGTTATCAGGACAAGGCCGCCGGGATCGACGAGTCGGTCACCGACCTCACGGTGAAGCTGCCCTTCGTCTCGACGATGGAAAGTTCGAGCGAGAGCCTCGTGACGCCGGAGCTTTCGCTGAAGCTCAACGGCTCGCCCATCGAGGCGACGGGTTCGACGAAGCCCTTCGGCACCACGCTTGAGGCGCAGCTCAACCTCAAGATCGCCTCGCTCGACGTCGGCGCGCTCGCACGCCTCGTGCCCGCACTGCAGGGCGACAAGCTCAAAGTCGCGGGCGCCAAGCTCTCGAGCGACCTCAACTTCATCTTCCGCAATCCCACGGGCGGCAAGCCCGCGAAGATGCTCCTCTCGGGGCGCACCACGCTCACGGACGTTTCGGTGACGCACAAGGGCGCCACGCTCGTCACGCTCCCGAAAGCGGACGTGACGGTGGGCGAAGTGGACCTCGTCGGCAGGAAGGCGGTGGTGCAGAACGTCACGGTTTCCGGACTCAAGGTCCGCGCGGCGAAGACGAAGTCCGGCATCAATCTCCTCGAGGCGGTCGAATCGGTCTCGGGGAGCCCGGCGGCCAAGTCGGGCAGCGCCGAACCCGCCTCGGGCTCGAGCTCCGGCCCGGACGCCGCCTGGTCGTGGCGCGTCGCCTCCGCCTCGCTCACGAACGCCGACCTTTCCTGGTCGGACGCGACGGTGAGCCCCGCGGCGAAGCTGGGGCTCTCGAACCTCAACGTCACGGTGAAGGACCTGTCGTCTGAAAAGAACCATGCGGGATCCTTCACGGTCGCCGCGGACGCCCTCGGCGGGCACGTCGAGGCGTCGGGCACGGTCGCGCCCGCTCCGCTCGCGGTTGCCGCGGCGGTCCGCGGCTCGCGGCTCACGTTGAACGCCGCGGCGCCGTACGTGAAGGCGGCCCTCGGCGCGGACCTGCGCGCGGGGATCGCGTTCGACGTCAAGGCGGACGTGGGGGGCGGGAGCGCCAAGGCCTCCGGGTCGGCGACCGTCTCCGACCTGCTTCTGCGCCGAGGACAGACCACGATGGCGAGCGCGAAGACCGTCACGGTGAAGATCGCCGGCGTGGACACCGCGAAGCGCTCGGCCGATGTTTCGCTCATTTCGGTCGCGAGCCCCCTCGTGAACGCCGTGATGACGAAGAAGGGCCTCAACTTCGCCGAGCTCGGCGGCACCTCCTCCGGCGACGGGAAGAAGGCGGAGGCGGCGAAGAGCGCCAAAGCGCAGGGCGCCGGCGCAGCGTGGAGCTGGAAGGTGGGCGAAGCCTCCGTCACGAACGGTACGCTGCGCTTGCGCGACGAATCCGTGAGGCCCGTCGCCTCGGCCGAAGTCCCGAAGCTCAACGTCGTCGTGAAGAACCTCTCCTCGGCGAAGGACAGCCTCGGCACGCTGAACCTCACGAGCGGGCTCGGCGGCGGGTCGCTCGCCGCCGCGGGCAAGGTCGGGATCTCGCCCCTTGCGGCCGACCTGGAGGTGAAGGGCTCGCAGATCGGACTCAAGCCCTTCTCGAGCCTCATGACCGCGTACGCGGGCGTGGGCGCGAAGGGCGGCTCCATCGACTCGACGGGACGCCTCTCGCTGAAGACCGTGAAGGAGAAGACCGTCGCCGGTTGGAAGGGCGACCTTTCGCTCACCGGCCTCGACCTCACGACCGCTTCCGGCGCCGGCCTCATGAGCTGGAGGAAGGCCTCCCTCACCGGGGTGGATCTCGAGACCACCGAACCGCTCCACCTCGTCGTGACGAAGGCCGAAATCGACCAGCCCGCCGAGAAGCAGACGAAGGCCGTGCGCGAGATCGCCGGCATCGCCTCGCTCATCTCCTCGCTCACCGGCCGGGAGAAGACCGCCGAGAAGATCGAAAAGTACTCCGGGAAGCTCTCGGGCTCGATCGTCCTTGAGAACATCCGCTACGAGAACGGCAAGTTCTCCGCCGCGGGCGTCAGTGAAGCCTCGTTGGGCGGCCTCATCCTCGAGAAGCTCTCCTCGTCGGTCGGGGCGAAGCTCAACGCCACCTCGAAGTAGCCTCCGCTCCTCCCGCCCCGGCCGCCCGCCGGAGCGGGAGCTCGGTGCGCCGGGCTTGATTGACCGGCGGATGGGACAAAAAGAAGCTGAGGCGGCCTTCATCGGCCGTCGGTCCCCGGACAGCAAAAAACCCGAATCGTCCTTGAACGATTCGGGTTTGAATTCGTGGTGCCGGAGAAGAGATTTGAACTCCCGACCTTCGCATTACGAATGCGCTGCTCTACCAGCTGAGCTACACCGGCATCTCTCGATCTTCGAAGCTTGCTCAGCCTCGGGATCGGAGGAGGTGAATTATGCAGATGAAAAACCGGAACGGCAAGAGTGATTTACATTTTGTTACATTCAGTCGCAATCCTCCACCCGTCCGCACCGCCGCGCGGTTCGGCCCGGACGACCTCGGCGGACCTCACTCCCGGTGTGCGGGCGTCCCCGCGGGCCGCTTAGAATGATAAGTTTCCGCGCCCGTCCGAAGCGGACGCCCTCCATCAACGCGCTCTCCCGTGAGGCCGATTCGTGACCGAACCCCTAACCGCCCGACTTCCCTCCCCCGAGGACACCGACCGCATGGGCGGCGCGCTCGCCCGGGCGCTTACCGAAGCGAAGCCTGAAATCGACGGCGCGGGGCTCGCTCTGCGCCTCGAAGGAGATCTCGGCGCGGGGAAGACGAGCCTCGTGCGTGCGGCGCTCCGTGCGCTCGGCTGGTCGGGCCCGGTGAAGAGCCCGACCTTCACGCTCCTCGAGACCTACGCGCTTGCCGGGTTCGTCTTCAACCACTTCGACTTCTACCGGTTCGAGACGCCCGAGGAGTTCGACGACGCGGGCTTTTCCGAGGAGTTCGGGCCGGGGCGCGTCTGCGCGACCGAGTGGAGCGTGCGCGCCGAACCGTTTCTGCCGCCCGCAGACCTGATCGTCGCGCTCGCGCCCGAAGGGCTCGGGCGCGTGATCGAGGTGCGGGCCGCCACCCCCGCCGGCGAAGTAGTGCTCGAAGGACTGAGGAAGGCATGGAACGGCGCCGTCTGATCGCCGCCGCGGGCGGCACGCTGCTCTTTTCGCTCGCCCCCTGGCAGATCGCCGAAGGGGCGAAGCTCGTCAACGTGCGCATGTGGCCCGCCGAGGAGTACACGCGCGTCACAATCGAAACGGACGTTCCGCTCAAGTTCAAGCACTTCATGCTGCGCTCGGGCTCGCCCATCCGGCTCGTGATCGACATCGAAGGACTCGCGCTCACCGAGCGCGTGAAGCGCCTGATCGCCGACGTGAAGCCCGACGATCCGTACATCGGCGCGATGCGCATCGGGCAGTTCAAGCCCGGCGTGCTGCGCCTCGTAATGGACTTGAAGACCGACGTAAAGCCCGAGGTCTTTCTGCTCAAGCCCTTCGCGAACTACAAGTACCGCCTCGTCTTCGACGTCTACCCGGCGCATCCGCGCGACGCGATCGGGCGGATCCTTTCGGGTTCGGAGGACACCTCGGACGCGGGCGACCTGATCAACTCGGGTGCTGCAGCCGATCCCCTGGGAGACGTCCTCGCGGGCCTCACGACGCCATCTTCGGGCGGCGCGAAGCCCCAGACCGGAAGCAGCCTCCCGGCGAAGACCGCCCCGAGCAAGCCCGCGCAGACCGCCAAGAGCTTCGCGAAGAAGTCCGACGACGACACCGTCGTGATCGTGATTGATCCGGGCCACGGCGGCGAGGATCCGGGCGCGATCGGGCGCCGCCGGACCCAGGAGAAGACGGTGGTGCTGCAGATCGCGCGGCGCCTTGTCGCCCTGATCGGGAAGGAGCCCGGCATGAAGGCGGTGATGACGCGCAACTCCGACCACTTCGTGAGCCTCGGCGGGCGCGTCGCGATCGCGCGGCGCGTGCGTGCGCACCTCCTCGTGAGCATCCACGCCGACGCCTGGGTGAAGAGCACCGCACGCGGCTCCTCGGTCTTCGCGCTCTCGCAGAAGGGCGCCACGTCCGCGGCGGCCCGCTGGCTCGCGAAGAGCCAGAACGAATCCGACCTGATCGGCGGCGTGAACATCACGACCGTCAACAAGCAGGTGGCGAGCGTGCTCGTGGACATGACCTCGTCCTGGACGATCAGCTACAGCCTCGGGCTCGGCTCGGCCGTGCTCCAGGAGCTCGCCGACGTGAACAAGCTCCACAAGGGCCGCGTCGAGCAGGCGGGCTTCGCCGTGCTGAAGGGCCAGGGCATCCCCTCGATCCTCGTCGAGACGGCGTTCATCTCCAACCCGACCGAGGAGCAGCTCCTCAAGAACGCCTCGCACCAACAGAAGCTCGCGCAGGCGATCCTCACCGGGATCAAGAAGCAGCTCGCAGCCGACAAAACCCTCACGCGCCAGGGCTGAGGGCCCCATTCGGAGCGCCTCGACCGAGACCGCCCCCGGCCATTACAATGCGCACATCTCAAACCTCTGAGCGGCGCGCCCGCTCCGGTCAACACGGAGCCTCCGTCGAGGCGCCTCCCCGCCCAAACGCGGGGGCGGCGGGACCTCCGGAGCCGCGGGCGCGACCGTCCATTTCCATCCTTGGAGTGAAACGCAATGGCTCTTGTTTCCATGCGCCAGCTGCTCGACCACGCAGCTGAAAACGGCTACGGCATTCCCGCCTTCAACGTCAACAACCTCGAGCAGGTTCAGGCCATCATGGCCGCGGCGAGCGAAGTCGGCGCGCCGGTGATCATGCAGGCCTCCGCGGGCGCGCGCAAGTACGCCGGCGAGTCGTTTCTGCGCCACCTGATCGAGGCGGCCGTTGAAGCCTATCCGGACGTTCCCGTCTGCATGCACCAGGACCACGGCCAGAGCCCGGCGGTCTGCCAGGGCGCCATCCGCTCGGGCTTCACCTCGGTGATGATGGACGGCTCGCTCATGAGCGACGGCAAGACCATCTCCACCTACGAGTACAACGTGGACGTCACGCGCCGCGTGGTCGAGATGGCCCACTGCATCGGCGTTTCGGTCGAAGGCGAGATCGGCTGCCTCGGCTCGCTCGAGACGATGCGCGGCGACAAGGAGGACGGGCACGGCACGGATGCCACGATGACCCGCGACCAGCTCCTCACGGATCCGGACCAGGCGGCCGAGTTTGCGCGCATCACGCAGATCGACGCCCTCGCGATCGCGATCGGCACCTCGCACGGCGCCTACAAGTTCACGCGCCGCCCCACCGGCGAGATCCTCTCGATCGACCGCGTGAAGGAGATCCACGCCCGTCTGCCCAACACCCACCTCGTGATGCACGGCTCCTCGTCCGTGCCGCAGGAGTACCTCGCCGAGATCCGCGAGTTCGGCGGCGACATGCGCGAAACCTACGGCGTGCCCGTCGAGGAGATTCAGAAGGCCATTCAGCACGGCGTGCGCAAGGTGAACATCGACACCGACATTCGCCTGGCGATGACGGCCGCGATGCGCCGCTACCTCGTCGAAAATCCCTCTGCCTTTGATCCGCGCGGCTACCTCAAGGCCGCCCGCAACGCCGCCAAGGAGCTCTGCCGCTCGCGCTACCTCGCCTTCGGCTGCGAAGGTCAGGGCGCGAAGATCAAGCCCATTGCGCTCGAGAAGATCGCGGCGAAGTACGCCGACGGCACGCTGCGCCAGAACGTGATCTGATCCGCCCCGTTCGCAAGATAAATGCCCAGGCGCGCACTTCGGAAGCTCTCCAACGCTTCCCGGGGGCGCGCCTTTTCGTCACTCTCCGGCTGCAATCTTCATGACTGAGAAGAACCCATCCTCCGCCGAGGCGCTCAAGGGCAAGAAGGGGCTGCGGCGCCTCCTCAACGCCACGCGCTACTCCTGGCAGGGCATCCGCGCGGGCTTCACGCACGAAGCGGCCTTCCGCGAGGAGTGCCTGCTCGCCCTCGTCCTCATTCCCGTGGCGCTGCTGCTGCCCGTGACGCTCCTCGAGAAGGTGATCCTCATCAATTCGGTGCTCTTCCTGCTGTTGGTCGAGATCCTCAACTCCGCCGTCGAGGCGGTGGTGGACCGCATCGGCATGGAGATCCATCCGCTCGCGGGGCGCGCGAAGGACATGGGCAGCGCCGCCGTGCTCTTCGCCCTCATCATGGGCGGCGTCGCCTGGGCCTTCATCGCCCTGCCCGCGCTCTGGCGCCTTCTTGCGGGCTGAGCGAGCGCAAACCGCGTTGGGTGGTTTCACCGGCCCGCCGGGAGCGGGCCGCCCGCGGCACCCTTAAAATCATCGTTTCGACGACCTTTTTTCTTTCACCCTTCAGGGGAGGCAATTTCCAATGCCCGGTCTTTCCAAGACGAACATTCCGTCCCTCAAGCAGATCTACAGCGGCAAGGTCCGCGACTGCTACGAAGTGGGCTCCGACAAGCTTCTGCAGGTCGCGAGCGACCGCATCTCGGCCTTCGACGTGATCCTCGGCGACCCGATCCCCGGCAAGGGCAAGGTCCTCACCGCGCTCACGAACTTCTGGTTCGAAAAGCTCAAGGACGTGATTCCGAACCACCTCACCGGCATCGATCCGAAGACGGTCGTCAAGCCCGAGGAGATACCCCAGGTCGACGGCCGCGCCGTCGTCTGCAAGCGCCTCAAGCCGATCCTCATCGAGTGCGTCGCGCGCGGCTACATCATCGGCGGCGGATGGAAGGACTACCAGGCGACCGGCGAAGTCTGCGGCATCAAGCTCCCGGCGGGCCTGCGCCAGGCCGAAAAGCTCCCCGAGCCGATCTTCACCCCGGCCGCCAAGGCCGAGCTCGGCACGCACGACGAAAACATCTCCTACGACCGCGTCGTTGAGATGTACGGCGAGAAGGTCGCGCGCACGATCAAGAACGCCACCCTCGAGCTCTACAAGCGCGCCTCTGAGTACGCCCTCACGAAGGGCATCATCATCGCCGACACGAAGTTCGAGTTCGGCCTTGACGAGAACGGCAACGTCCTCCTGATGGACGAAGTCCTCACGCCCGATTCGAGCCGCTTCTGGCCGGCCGACTCCTACGAGGTCGGCACGTCCCCGAAGAGCTTCGACAAGCAGTACATCCGCGACTGGCTTGAAACCCAGCCCTGGAACAAGCGTCCGCCCGCTCCGAAGATTCCCGCCGAGGTGATCGAGAAGACGGCCGACAAGTACCGCGAGGCGCTTCGCCGTCTGACCGGCACGGACATCGAGCCGTAACCGGACCCTCCCGGCTCCTACAATCCGACACCCGCGGCCGCCGCTCTCCCTCACCGGAGTCCGGCGGCCGGGCGTTTTCCAGAGAACCGTTTTTTCTCCAAATGAACACCATGGATCAGAGCACCCAGACTCCCCTCGTCGGCATTCTGATGGGCAGCAACTCCGACTGGGAGGTGATGAAGAACGCCGCCCAGATGCTCAAGGACTTCGGCGTCCCCTTCGAAGCGCGCGTCGTGAGCGCGCACCGCATGCCCGATGAAATGTTCGAGTACGCCGAGAAGGCGGCCGAACGCGGCATCCGCGTGATCATTGCGGGCGCGGGCGGTGCGGCGCACCTTCCCGGCATGCTCGCCGCCAAATGCACGCTCCCCGTGTGCGGCGTGCCCGTGCCTTCGAAGTATCTGCGCGGCGTGGACAGCCTCCACTCGATCGTGCAGATGCCCAAGGGCGTTCCGGTCGCGACCTTCGCGATCGGCGAGGCCGGCGCCGCCAACGCCGCGCTCTACGCCTGCCAGATTCTCGCGCTCACGGACGCCGGTCTCTTGCGCCGCCTCGCGGACTTCCGCATCGCGCAGAACGCCAAGGCCCGCGCGATGACGCTGCCCCTCGAGACGCTCGCCTGATTCCCTGAAGGAGACTTCTGAAGATGACCACTCCCCGCACGCTTCTGCCGGGCGCGACGCTCGGCCTCTTGGGCGGCGGCCAGCTCGGACGCATGTTCTCCGAAGCGGCCGCCCGCATGGGCTACCACGTCGTCGTGCTCGAACCCCATGCGCCTTCGCCCGCGGGCGAAGTCTCCTCGGCGCAGATCGCCGCGGCCTACGACGCCGCCGACGGCCTCGACGAGCTCGCCCGCCGCGTCGCCGCCGTGACGACGGAGTTTGAGAACGTCCCGGCCGGGAGCCTGAAGCGCCTCGCCGAGGCGGGCGTCGTCACCGCGCCGCACGCCGACGCGGTCGCCGCCACGCAGGACCGCAACGTCGAGAAGGCCTTCATCGAAAGCGCCGGGGTGCCGACGGCCCCGCACCGCGCCGTGCGCACCGCCGCCGACGTCGAGGCGCTCTCCGAGGACCTCTTCCCCGGCATCCTGAAGACCGCCCGGCTCGGCTACGACGGCAAGGGCCAGGCGCGCGTCGCCGACCGCGCCGAAGCGCTCGCTGCCTGGGAGAAGTTCGGCCGCACGGACTGCGTCCTTGAGAAGCGCCTCGCGCTCAAGACCGAAGTGTCGGTGATCATCTGCCGCAATCCGCAGGGCGAGAGCCGCGTCTTCCCGGTCTGCGAGAACCACCACCGGAACGGCATCCTCGCCTACACCGTGATGCCCGCGCGCATCGACGCCGCGCTCGCCGAAAAGGCGCAGGCGTTCGCCCGCAGCATCGCCGACCACCTGCACTACGTGGGCGTGCTCTGCGTCGAGCTCTTCGTCCTCGAGGACGGCACGGTGCTCGCAAATGAACTCGCGCCCCGCCCCCACAACTCCGGCCACGCGACGATCGAGGCGTGCGCCACCTCCCAGTACGAGGAGCAGGTGCGCGCGATGGCGGGGCTCCCCTTGGGCGACACCACGCAGATCGCCCCGGCCGTGATGCTCAACCTCCTCGGCGACCTCTGGTTCGACGAGAAGGACGCTCACGTGACGCCCTCCTGGGAGAAGCTTCTCGCGCTCCCGGGCGTGAAGCTCCACCTCTACGGCAAGGCCGAGGCGCGCCGCGCCCGCAAGATGGGCCACGTGACGGTGTTGGGGGCCACGCAGGCCGAAGCCCTCGAACGGGCTCACGAAGCGGCCCGCATCCTCGATCTTCCCTTCGCCGAAGAGCTCACGCAATGACGAAGAACCTCACGCCGCCGGTCGATCCGGTCGAGATCGAGCGCGCCGTGCGCGTGCTCGAAGCGGGCGGACTCGTCGCCATGCCGACCGAAACGGTCTACGGGCTCGCCGCCGACGCCGACCAGGAGTCGGCGGTGAACGCCACCTACGACGCCAAGGGACGGCCGCGCAACCACCCGCTCATCGTGCACGTCGCGGGCCCTGAGGACATCGCCTGGTGGGCGGAGTCGACGCCCGAAGCCGAGCTCCTCGCCCGGCGCTACTGGCCCGGGCCGCTGACGATCGTCCTCACGAAGAAGCCGCGCTGCGGCCTCTGGGTGACGGGCGGGCAGGACACGGTGGCGCTGCGCTGCCCCTCGCACCCCTGGGCGCACGCGCTCATCTCGGCCTTCTCGGGCCCGACGCACCGCGGACTCACCGCCCCCTCGTGCAACTCCTTCGGACGCATCAGTCCGTCGTGCGCGCGGCACGTGCGCGAAGACCTCGGCGAGAAGCCCTCGGGCAAGCTCGACCTCATCCTCGACGGAGGCCCGTGCGAATTCGGCATCGAATCCACGATGGTGAACCTCTCGGGCGCGCGGCCCGAGATCCTGCGTCACGGCGTCGTCACCCGCGCCATGCTCGAGGAGACGCTCGGGCGCCCCGTGCCCGATGCGGGCGCGGACGCTCCGCGCGCCTCGGGGCGGCTCAAGAGCCACTACGCGCCGCGCACCAAGGCGGAGCTCGTGGCGCCCGAAGCCCTCGCCGAACGGGCGCGCGAACTCTCTGCCGAAGGGCTCGCGCTCGCCGTGATGGCGCCTGAGGTGCTGCGCGCGGCGCTTCCCGCCGTCAAGCGCTTCGTCGCCGCACCCGAAGACGTCTCCGCCTACGGAGCGTTTCTCTACGAAGCGCTCCATGAGCTCGACGCCGCGGGCGCCGACCGCATCCTGATCGCGCGGCCCTCCGACGCCCCTGAATGGGCGGCGGTGGACGACCGCCTCGGGCGCGCGACCGCCTGAGCGCGCTTCGGGCGGAACTTCTTCCGGGGAGGAGCGGCACGGCGCCTCCCCGATTCATGCTTCTGGAGAGAAGGAAATGATCGAAATCTACGGCATTCCGACCTGCGGGTCGGTGAAGAAGGCGCTCGCCTGGGCGCGCGCCGAAGGCGTGGAGTTCACGTTCCACAACTTCCGCACCGAGGCGCCCTCGGAGGCGCTCCTCGACGGGTGGCTCAAGTTTGTTCCCGCCGAAAAGCTCGCCAACACGGCCGGGCAGACCTGGCGCAAACTCGACGCGGATCTGCGCGCCGCCGCGAAGGTCAATCCCGCGATGCTGCGCACGCTCATGCTCTCCTCGCCGCTCCTCATCAAGCGCCCCGTGATCGTCTGGGCGGACGGCACCGTCACCTGCGGCGTCGACGAGGCGCTCTGGGCGACGCTTGCCCGCTGAAGCGAAGCACCCAAGGAACGGCCTTCGTGACGCAGCCCATGCTTCTCGAGCGCACCCGCTCGGCGCTTCCCTTCCTCGCCCTCGTCGCCGCCACGGCCTTCTGGGGGAGCTCCTTCATCACGGTCGCAGAGGCGCTTCATTCGACCGATCCCTTCACGCTCGTCTTCCTGCGCTTCGGCGCGGGGACGCTCCTCGTGCTCGCGCTCCTGCGCGGACAGGTGCTGCGGATCCCGGCCCGGACGTGGCGCATGGGCGCCGTCTGCGCGACGGTGATCTATGCGTCCTACCTCCTCAACCACGCCGGGCTGATGACGATCCTCTCGTCCACGTCGGGGTTTCTCACGGCGCTCTACGTGCCGATCACGCCCTTCCTCTTCTGGGCGATGGCCGGACGCCGCCCCGACGGCTTCGCCTTCGCCGGCGCGCTCACGGCCTTCGCCGGGCTCGCGCTTCTCGCCGACCCGTTCTCGCTCTCCTTCCGGAGCAGCTGGGGCGAGTGGGCGACGATCGCCTCGGCCTTCCTCTCCGCCTTCGAGATCATCCTGATGGGGCGCTTCGCGCCCTACTGCCGAGCGCGCGAGATCGCCTTCGTGCAGATCCTCTTCGTCACGCTCTTCGCCGGTGCGGGGACGCTTCTCGCGCACGCCGCGGGGCTGCCGCTCGAGCCCACGACGTTCACCCCCGAACTCGTTCTCTCCGTCGGCTGGCTCGCCGTCATCCTCTGCTGCGCGCAGCTCCTCCTCGCCTGGGGGCAGAAGTTCGTGCCGCCCGCACAGGCCGCGGTGATCTTCGCGCTCGAGAGCGTCTTCGCCGCCCTGATCGGGTGGTTCGCCGGCGAACGGCTCGGGTTCTGGGGCGTCACGGGCGGCGCGCTCATCGTCGCGGGCATCCTCATCACCGAGGCAAAGCGCATCCGCGCCGAAGCCGCCAAACACTGACTGAAAGGCGCCCCCCACCATGCCCTCCGACCTTCCCATCGGCATCCTCGACTCGGGGTTCGGCGGTCTGTCGGTCGCGCGCGCGGTGCGCGCGAGGCTGCCCGCCGAGCGCATCGTCTTCGCCGCCGACTGCGCCTATGCGCCTTACGGCGACCGCGACGAGGCGTACATCCTCGAGCGGCTCGGCCGCATCATCAGCTTTCTCGTCGCCCAGCGCGTCAAGGCCCTCGTCTTCGCGTGCAACACGGCGACGGCCGTGGGCGTGCGGCGCTTCCGGGCGCTCCTCCCGATGCCGATCATCGGCATCGAGCCGGCGGTCTTTCCCGCCGTGCGCCACACCCGCAGCGGCACGATCGGGGTGCTCGCCACCTCGCGCACGATCGCGAGCGAAAAGTACGCGCGCGTGAAGGAGCGCGCCCTCGACTGGGCGCAGGTCTCGCGCCCGATGCCGATCCACGTGATCGACCAGCCCTGCCCCGGGCTCATGGAGTGCGTAGAGCGCGGCGATTTCGGCTCGCCCGAGGTCGAGCGTCTGCTCGCCCTCTACGTGGACCCGATGGTCCGCGCGGGCGCCGACGAGATCGTGCTCGGCTGCACGCACTACCCGTTCCTCGCACCGGCGATCGCGCGCCGTGCGCCGGGAGCGCACCTCATCGACCCCGCGCCCGCGGTGGCCGAGCAGCTCGAGCGCCGGCTCGCCTTCCTCGACCTTCTCTCGCGCGAAGCGCCCGCCGCCGCCGACCCGACCGTCTTCTACGCGACGGGCGCGAATCCGGCGCGCGAAGCCGTGCTCCGGAGCCTCTGGCCGGGGCGCCCGGAGCTGCGTGAACTCGCCTGAGGCCTCAGCCGCGGAATTCGAGAAGCGGGTCGCCGGGCTCGACGAGGTAGGCCGAGAAGGCCCGGCGGATTTGTTCCGGAATATCGCTCTTCACGAAGTTTCCCTCGTGGTCAAGCCTGACGCAGACCATCGTCTGCGCGCACTTCACGCGCAGCTCCCCGTCCTTGGAGAGCGTGAGCGCGAAGCGCACCGAGGAGGCTCCGAGCTTCTCGAGCCAGACGCGGCCCTCGAGCACGTCGCCCGGACGCGAGGGCGCGACGAAGTCCGTCCTCACGCCGACGAGGGGGAAGCCCACGCCGTACTTCTTGATTTCGATGAACCCCACGTCGGCGACGTCGCGCAGGAAGTCTTCGTGCAGTTCGTTGAGGATCTTGTAGTAGGAGGGGTGATAGACGATGCCCGCGGGGTCGCAGTCACCGAAGTGAATGCGCACGGGCTGCTCATAGACCTGATGAGGCATGAATGTGCTCGGGGGGAGTGTGTGGGGTTGAGGGTTTGGGGGAGTGCAAAAGAATACCGTCTGCTCCGCTCAGGCGCCGCCCGGAACGAGCGCGCGAAGAACGGCGCGCACGGGGCTCGCCTCGACGCCTTCGAGGGGGAGCGGCAGGGCGATGAGCTCATATTCGCCCGCCTCGACGCCCGAAAGATCGAGGTTCTCGAGGATCGCCATGCGGTTTGAGAGCGCAATGCGGTGCGCCACGAGGAGCGCGCTCTCCGCGGGGTCGATGCTCGGCGCATCGACGCCGATCAGCCCCACGCCTTCGGTGGCGAGGTGGCGGATGAGCTGCGGCTTCAGGGCGCGGAACTCCGGCGTCCACTCCCGGGGGTGGTGCCTGCGGGTCTTGAAGAGGATCCGCGGCGGCAGCGTGGCGGCGGCGCCGAGCGCCTCCGGTCCGATCGGGTCGAGCGTCTGCTCGTCGGAGAGGTCCACGACGAGGCAGCGCCCGATGAAGGTCTCGAGCCGCAGGGACGCGGCGTCCGCCGCTCCCCCGTCGAGGTGCAGCGGCGCATCGGCGTGCGCGCCGACGTGGGGCGAAAAGGTGAGCGTCGAGACGTTCGCCGCGGCGCCGTCCGCGATGCGCTCGCTCCAGCAGACCTGGAAGGGCGTGTCGCCGGGGAAGGCGGGCGTGAGACGGCCGAGAGGCGGCGTGATGTCCCAGATGCGGCGCTGCGTCATGTAAGAATCCTTCGTCAAAAAGGGCGTTCGCCGCGGACGGGCTCCCCTGCGGGCGCCCCGCGGCAACAATTGCTGATGGAACTTTGCATTGGATTCTAGGGCCCTCGCTCGGGCGCTTCCTATACTCACCAACAACTATCCGGAGCGGCGCGGGACCTTCCGCCCCGACGTTTGAGCCGCTCCTCATCCTTATAGGTAGAGTCATGCAGAATCCTGAATTCGCCCGTCTGATCGCGGAGCGCCGCTCCGTGCGCCCGAAGGCGCAGCTATCCGCCGCGCCCTCCGACGAAGTCCTCGAGGCGGCCGTGCGCGCCGCCCGCTCGGCCCCCTCGCACAACCCGGCCTACCCGGTGCGCTTCGTGAAGGTGGTCTCCCGCGAAAAGTTGGCCGACGTCTTTGAGAAGGCGCTCCCCGCGGACGCCGACCAGACGATGCGCGAGCGCGCCCGAAGCAAGGCCCTGAAGGGCGCCTGCTGCATCGTCCTCATCGGCCCGAAGCCCCAGGCCGACTGGCCGCGCTTCATGGACATGGAGAACCTGATGACCGCGGGCGGCGCCCTCACGAACTTCCTCAACGTCCTCTGGGCCGAGGGCGTCGGCGCGATGACGCTCACGACGCGCGAGATCGCCGACCCCGAAGGGCTCTTCGACCCGAAGACCGAACGCCTGCTCGGGTTCGTGCTCTGCGGCGAAATGGGCAAACGTCCGGAGCCGCGCCCCGAGACGGCGTCGCTCCTCTCGGTCTGGTAGCGCCTCAGCGCATTCCGGCCGCGCTCCTCCCGGACGCGACGGGCCGGTCCTCCTCCAGGATCCGGTCCGTGATCTCGGCGATGCGGCGCACCGTGACGGGCGCGCACCCCTCGGCCTTGTTGTTGACGACGAGGTAGCTCTCGACGCCGCTGCGCGCCGCGCGCGCGATGAGCGAGGCGATGAGGGCGCGGGTCGCCGGATCGGCGGCGCGCACGGCGCCAAAGGGCGCCCAGGCGGTCTTCGCCGTGTCGTAGAACTGGTGCGCGGCGAGCGACCACCGCACGACGAGCGGACCGGCCAACCGCCAGTCGCCCCCGGTCGATTCGGGCGCGTCGCAGTAGCGCAGCGCCTCGGTCTGCCGGCGGATGCCGGGCATCGCCGGGTGCAGTCCCACCACGGGGCGCACCCCCGCGGACTTGAGGCGCTTCACCATGCGCGGTGTGAGAAGCTCGTAGTTGCGAAACTCCGCCGCGAGGAGAAGTCCGTCCGCGGGCGCGCGCAGCGCCTCAAAGAAGTCCCCGATCCGTTCTGTCATGGCGATGCGCGCCTCGTTCGTGCGCAGCTCCGGATGCGGCACGGGCGAAAACTGAAAGACGAGCGGACCGGCCTTGGCGCCGAGTCCGAGCCGCGCGGGCCCGAGGAACTTCTCCACGGCTGCGTGCGGATTGAGGAACAGCGGATTGACGCCCGTCGCCGCGCCGCGGTCGTTTCGCGTGCAGGGGTCGGTCACCTCGCGGGGCGCCTTCACGAGAAAGCGGAAGTCTTCGGGCACCTGCGCAGCGAAGCGCGCGAAGGCCCCGACGGAGAGCGCCCGGTAGAAGTTCCGGTCGAGCCCGACGGTGCGGAGGATGGGCGAGGCGCTGTAGGCGGGGAGCCCCTCCGAGGCGAGGTGCTCGAGGGCGCTCCCGCGGCTCCAGACGATGCCGCGCCAACCGGGAAAATTCCACGTGGAGGTGCCGAGCCGCACCGTGCGCGGCAGCCGCGCGGCGAGCGCGCGCAGCGCCTCGTCGGGCGGCTGCGGGAGCACCGGCCCGTTTTCCGGCGGCGCGTCGTCGAAGAGTTGTGGAGCGTCCATCATGGCGGCGGGGCGGAAAACCTCGTCTCGCCGGGCCGGGTGGGCGCCAAGCGGGAGCGGGTTTTCCTTCAGGAATCGGCTTCCTTCAATATAGCCGCGGCAAAATGCGTCCGGCTACAATCCTTAAGACATTCATCCCCTTATTTTGGAGTCTCCGCACGTGGATCAAACGTTAGAAATGCCCGCCCTTTCAGGCGCCGCCGCCGTCCCGATCGAACAGCAGGGCTCCGTCTGGGTTGTGGACGACGACGACGGGCGCGTGTCGCTCTCCTTCGCCCTCAAGCCGCGCTTCGAGACGGCGAGCTTCCCCTCCGTGCAGACCTTCCTCGCCCGGGCCGACCTCGATCATCCGGGTTGCCTCGTCGTCGCCGAACGCATGGCGAACGCCGGCGCGCGCGGCGTGCAGGCCGAGCTCGCTGCTCTGAAGAGCCCCATTTCGGTGATCTTCCTCGCGCAGCAGTCCGACATCCGCACGGCCGTGCGGGCGATGGAGAACGGAGCCGTAAGCTTCCTCGAGAAGCCCGTCGATCCGGACGAACTCACTGAAGCGGTCGAAAAGGGCCTGAGGCGCTCGGTGCGGCTTGCGCGCCGCAACCTCCTGATGCGGCTCTTCGAGACGCTCTCGCGCCGCGAGAAGCAGATCTTCATCCTCGTCTGCCAGGGACTGAGGAACGGCGACATCGCGCAGCTCCTCAACCTCTCGCAGCGCACGGTCGAAGTGCACCGTGCCCACATCGGCCGCAAGCTCGGCAACGCCGCGCCGATCCGGCTCCTCTACGAACTCACCCAGACTTCGGACGGGAACCTCCTCTCGGCGCAGTTCGACGAGCTCGACCAGTCCGCGCTCGAGCGCGCGATCAACGCGAGCGCGGCGACGTCGTCCTGATCGGCTTCTCCGCTCTCATTCCCGGAGCGCCCCGGAAGCGGCGCTCCGACACAAAAAGGCCGCCCCGCGGGAATCCCGCATCGGGCGGCCTTCTTCATGGCCGGCGCTTCACGCCGTCAGCGGGCCGGGCACTCGCCGCCCGCCGGGCACTGGGGGTTGTGCGGACCGTGGAAGCCCTGTGAGACGCGCGGCTTGTCGCCGCCGCGCATTCCGTGACCGGAATGCATGAGCTCGTAGCTCTCGAGCACGTACTTCTGCTCGGGCGAAAGCGCCTTGAAGAGCTCGGCGCGGGCCGCCGCGGTCTTGCCGAGAAGATCCGCACGGATCTTGGCGACCTGCGCGCGGCGCTCAAGGCGCGTCTGCACGTCCACAGCGGGCTTGTCGAACTTTGCGCCCGGCATCTGATCGAGCGCGGTGCGCGCCTCAACGTAGGCCTTCCAGGCGGCCTGCTGCTCGGGCTTGAGCGTGAGGATTCTCTCCATCGAGGCCCAGCCCGCGGCGCGCACGTCTTCGGCGGAGTAGCCCGCGCACGGGGCGTCGCCGCGGGGCACGTCCTCACCGTGATGCCAGGGGGCGGCGACCGCGGCGCCGGCGACGCAGAGCGCGCCGAGGGCGGTCAGGGAGGCGATGATCTTGTGGCTCTTCTTCATTTCTTCTCTCTAACTGTGACGGAGCGGCGTGCTTCAAGGGGGCCGCGGCCCACCAAGCGCCGGATCGGAAGGAGCACCGCTCCGGTCTTGATGAAGTGGACTTTAGCGGTCCGTTCCTGAGAGGTTCCTTAGCGCATATTCCCGTCTGTTAGCGCATGTTGCAGAAAGTTCCGGGCGTCCGACGGGGTCCGGGCCTCGGGATCCCCGTCCCGGCGGGGGTGCGCGAACAACCGTTCACTCATCCCGCCCGGAAACAACTTTTGCATTCGCTACGGATTGAAGGCCTTCGCGGGGTCCACCACCGTCGCGCGGTAGCCCATGGAGCCCAAAATGCGCATTTCGAAGACGGGTTCGGCGCCGCCGCGGCGGAATTCGGTGAGCACGGGGTTGACGCCGGTCTTCTCCTGCACGCCGATCGAGGCCCAATAAACCACAAGGGTGTCGCGGTCGGCCTCGTACTCAACCGAGGAGGTGATGGCGCTGTAGAGCTCGTGGCCGCGCTCGCGACCGTACTCCCAGAGCTGCTCGACCGTGCCCTTCTGCTCGTCGATCGAGTACATCACCGCGCGGCTGTACTTGTCCTTCGGGTTCTCGGGCTGGGAGAAGCCGCGCCCGTCGCCGTTGTCGAAGACCGTCACGACGGAGACGCCCGGGCGGGAGAGCTCCTTCACCTTCCAGCCCGTATGCTGCGTCCAGGTCCAGTCGAAGCGCCCCTCGCACCGGCCGATGCGGCAGGGGATGGGCCTGCCGGCGGCGTCCACCGGCGTGAGGACCTTGTCCTTGAGCTCCCCGGTCCAGCCGTTCGGCGCGCCGAGGATCCACTTCACGCGCTTGTCGCGGCCGATCTTGATCACGGCCGACTGGTGGCGCGAGCTCACGATGATCGAGTCGTCCGTCGGGTCGTAGTCGACGGAATTGACGTGCGCCCAGTTGCGGCCGGCCCCGGTGCCCGAGATGTCGCCGAAGGCGTTCCTGGCGTCGAGCCGCGCGATCTGCTCGGCCGAGAGGGTCTTGCCCGACTGCGCGAGGTCGACGTTGAGGCACACCGCCCCCTGGTCGATCGACTTCAACACGATGCTGCGGTTCGGGTCGAGGATCTCGAAGAGGCGCCATTCGTCGAGCACCCGCCCGTCGCGGTCCACCTCGATCACGACGTCGCGCACCGTGTGCACGTGCGAGCCGTCGGGGCGCTTCAGGTCTGCGGAGGCGACGCGCAGGAAGTAGCGCCCGTCGGGCCCCACCGCCATGGCGTGGCTGAAGTCGGCGTAGCCGTCCGGGAGCGGCCGGTCGAAGACGCCGCGCCCCATCAGGTCGTACTTCACGTAGCGCTGCCCGTAGCCCCAGCTGAGCGCTCCGTCCGGGTTCTGGTGGAACCCCATCATGATGCCGGCGCGGTTGAGGCTGCGCGGGTCGTAGATCCGAGAGGGCTCGAGGTACCAGCGCACCTCGCCCGTCGTGTCGAGGACGGCGTTCTGCGGGTAGTTGTTCCACTGCAACGCCCCGCCCGAGGGGTTGTTCCAGACGGCGCGGCTGCCCTTGGGCGACTCGGGCAGCAGGTTGTTGATGAGGTAGAGCCGGCCGCGCAGATCCTCGGGAGCGGCCTTCACGACCTTCGTCTCGAAGGTCTTCACCGGGCGTCCGTGGGTCCACGAGGGATCGAGGTAGACGGGCGGCGTCCAGATGCGGTAGGTCTCGGTCTTCTCGACCGGGCCCGAGGCGGTGCGCTTGCGCCAGCTCACCTCGACCTCGTTGAGGTGCTCCGGATAGAGCCCGAAGACGGGGATGCCGCCGTAGGTGCGCAGCGACACGGGGCCGACGTCGTAGGCGATCTCGACGCCGCCCTTCTTCGGCACGACGCGTACGTGCGCGCGCTCGAGCACCTCGCCGCCGTTGCGGATCACGGCGGTGAGGGGCGCGATGTCGTAGGGATTCACGACCACCTCACCGAGATCGCCCTGCCGCTCGAAGTTGACCTGCATGCCGCTCGGGCCGCCGACGGCGAAGGAGGCCGCGGGCGAGGCGAGAATGAGGGCGGCGCCGAGTGCGCGCACGAGGCTGCGGCGTTGGAACTGGGGCATGACGGGTCTCCTTTGGGTGAGGACTGTTTTTCGCGCCGGCGCCTGAGGGCGCGTCAGACGCTCCTCCGGCCCGGGCTCATTCGATTATCGGCCCCGCGTCTTCGCCAGAGCTGAAGATGAAGGGCCCGCGGCCGCCCCCGGGAGCGGCGGCTGTCTTAAAATGCGCGCACTTTCCGGGCGTCGGGATCAGGAAGATCCCTGATCCGGCGGACCGCCCGCAAAACAGATCCCACCATCCACACGCTCCGGAGGCTTCACGTCCATGGCGCTCAATCCCCTCACCGCCCTTTCTCCCCTTGACGGCCGTTATTCCCGCCAGTGCGATCCCCTGCGCGGGATCTTCTCCGAATACGCCTTCATGAACGCGCGCGTGCGCGTCGAGGTCGAGTGGCTCATCGCCCTCTCGGAGGCGGGCTTCGCTGAGCTGCCGCACCTCTCGGACCACGGCAAGGCCTTCCTGCGCGGCCTCGCGGACAACTTCTCCACCGAGGACTGCGAAGCCGTCAAGGAGATCGAGAAGACCACGAACCACGACGTGAAGGCGGTCGAGTACTGGATCAAGACTCAGGTCGCGCACGACGAGGAGCTCAAGAACGCCGCCGAGTTCGTGCACTTCGCCTGCACGTCCGAGGACATCAACAACACGAGCCACGCGCTCATGCTGATGCGCGGCCGCACCGAGCTCGTCGCCTTCCTCAAGAAGCTCCACGGCATCATCGCCGGCTACGCCCACGCCTGGGCCGACATCTCGATGCTCTCGCGCACCCACGGCCAGACGGCCTCGCCCACCACGGTCGGCAAGGAGTTCGCCAACGTCGCCGTGCGTCTCGGCCGCGTGATCGAGGCGATCGAGAACGTGAAGATCTACGCCAAGATGAACGGCGCCGTGGGCAACTACAACGCCCACCTGATCGCCTACCCGGACTTCGACTGGGAGGCCTTCTCGAAGAAGGTCGTTGAGGAGCGTCTCGGCGCGGTCTTCAACACGCACACGATCCAGATCGAGCCGCACGACTACATGGCCGAGCTCTTCATGCAGATCGAGCGCGCCAACACGATCCTCATCGACTTCGACCGCGACGTCTGGGGCTACATCTCCATGCACTTCTTCCGCCAGAAGCTCAAGGAGGGCGAAGTCGGCTCCTCGACGATGCCGCACAAGGTGAACCCGATCGACTTCGAGAATTCCGAAGGCAACCTCGGCCTCGCCAACGCCGTCTTCGGGCACCTCGCCGGGAAGCTGCCGATCTCGCGCTGGCAGCGCGACCTCACCGACTCGACGGTGCTGCGCAACCTCGGCGTCGCCTTCGGCTACGCCTTCGTCGGCTACAGCGCCCTCGAGCGCGGCCTCGGCAAGCTCCAGGTGAACGAGGCGATGATCGCCCGCGACCTCGACGCGGCCTGGGAGGTCCTCGCCGAAGCCGTGCAGACCGTGATGCGCCGCTACGGCGTGCCGCACCCCTACGAGCAGCTCAAGGCCCTCACCCGCGGCAAGGACGGCATCAACGAAGAGACGATCCGCACCTTCATCAACAATCTCGAGATCCCCGAGGACGCCAAGGCCCGCCTGATGGCGCTCACCCCGGCGACCTACATCGGGAAGGCCCGCGAGCTCGCCCGCCGCTGCTGATTCCCTCCCCGGCGTCCCCGCGTCCGCCGCTCCCGGCGGGCGTGAGAACGCCCGGAAGAACCGAAGGGCAGGAGCTCCCCGCGTCGGGGAACGCCTGCCCTTCGTCGTTTCTACGGGCGTAGCGTCGGGTCAGACGATCACCGCCACGGCCTTCACGAGCGCCCAGACGGAAAGGCCCGGCGCGAGGCCGAGCTCCGCGGCGGACTCGCGCAGCACCCGCGCGAGGATGCGGCCTTCGCCCGAGCGCGCCTTGAGCTTCACCGTGAGGTAGGCGCCTTCGGAACCGCAGGGGGCGCCGAGCTCCTCGACCACCGCCGGAAGGGCGTTGCGGATCGAGAGGCCCACGGGCTTGTCCAACGCAAGGCTCACGTCGCGCGCGAGGATGCGCAGACGAACGTCCGATCCGACGCCGAACCCCGCGGCGACCGCCTCGACCCTCCAGCCGTCCGCGGCGACCACGGCCGAGCGCCAGACGTCGGAGACGGACTCGACGCGGCCCCGGAGGACGGTCGAGGCGCCGTACTCGGTTTCGACGGGCACCTTGACGTTGCCGAGAACCTCGGCGAGCGGTCCCGCGGCGCGCACCTTCCCCTCCTGCATGACGACGAGTTCGTCGGCGAGCCGCGTCATTTCGTCGGCAGAATGCGTGACGTAGAGGATCGGCACGCGCAGCTCCCCGCGCAGCTTCTCGAGCCAAGGCAGAATCTCGCGCTTTCTCGCGTAGTCGAGGGCCGCGAGGGGCTCGTCCATGAGCAGGATGTCCGGGCGGAGGCAGAGCGCGCGCGCGATCGCGCAGCGCTGCCGCTCGCCGCCGGAGAGCTGCGAGACGCGCCGTCCGAGCAGATGCCCGATGCCGAGGAGCTCCACGGCCTTGGCGAGGCGCTCGCGGCCGTCCTTCACCTTCGTGCGCTCGAGCCCGAAGGTGAGGTTCTTCTCAACGTTGAGGTGCGCGAAGAGGCTCGCCTCCTGAAAGACGTACCCAAGGCTGCGCTCGTAGGTCGGGCGGAAGACGCCCTTGTCGTCGTCCTGCCAAACTTCGTTGCCGATGCGCACGATGCCGTGGGCGCGCTCGAGGCCCGCGACGCACCGGAGCACCGTGGTCTTGCCGCAGCCCGAGGGGCCGAAGAGCACCGTGATCCCCTCGCTCGGAATGCGCAGATCCGCCTCAAGTGTGAAGCCCGTGCTGCGGGCGAGCGAGAGGCGCACTTCGCCGAAATGAAGTTCCGACATCGGATTTCTCCCCTGGGAATCACTGCGCGTCGCGGCGCTTGTTGAGAAGGTTGAGGCTCATGAGGACGATGAAGCTGAAGATCAGCATGCCGCCCGCGAGCACGTGGGCTTTGGCGTACTCCATCGCCTCGACGTGCGTGTAGATCTCCGTCGAGACGACCTGGGTCTTCCCGGGAATGTTGCCGCCGATCATGAGCACCACGCCGAATTCGCCGATCGTGTGGGCGAAGGTCATCAGGATGCCGGTGATGATGCCCGGACGCGCGAGGGGCATCACGACGTTCACGAAGGCGTCGAAGGGCCGGCAGCGCAGCGTCGCCGCCACCTCCATCGGCCGCTCGCCGATGCCCTCGAACGCCGTGACGAGGGGCTGCACCATGAAGGGCAGCGAATAGACTACCGAGCCGATCACGAGGCCTGGGAAGCTGAAGTTCAGCACGCCGAGGCCGAGCGACTCGGTGAGCATGCCGAGCGGACCGTGAGGCCCGAGGGCCACGAGGATGTAGAAGCCGAGTACCGAGGGCGGCAGCACGAGCGGGAGGGTCACCACCGCGTTCACCACCGGGCACCAGCGGCTTCTGCCGCGGGCGAGCCACCAGGAGAGCGGCAGGCCGAGCACGAGGAGCACGCAGGTCGTGACCGCGGCGAGCTCAAGCGAGAGCTCGACGGGCTCGAGCGAGATGCCGCCCACCAAATCGAGGAGCCAGTCCATGAGAGAGAGATCTTTGCAATGAGGGTTGGAGGGGCGGTTCCTCGCGGAAGCGCCCCCGGAAAGGAAAAGAAAAAACTGGGGAGAACGTTTGGGTTCCCTCCGGAGAAAAGCGTCCGTCTCAAGAACGCGTGGAAATCGTTTCCCCTGCGGAGCGCCTCCGCCAGCATGCGGGCGCGCTCCGGCGGGAGTTGTCGGAATTAATTGGCCGTGCCGTAGCCGTAGGCGGTGCGCACGTCCGTCGCAGCCTGGCTTTCCTTGAGGAACTTCAGGAAGCGCTTGGCGCCTTCGTTCTTCTCACCGGCCTTGAGCAGAACGGCGTCCTGCTTGATCTCGCCGTAGAGCTCCTGCGGGATCACGTAGCCCGAACCGGAGGTGAACTTGCCGCCCTTGAAGCACTGCGAGAGGGCGATGAAGCCCGCTTCCGCGTTGCCCGTCTTGACGAACTGGTAGGTCTTGCCGATGTTGTCGCCGATCACGGTCTTGCCTTCGACGGCCGACTCAAGGCCGAGGGACTTGAGGGTCTCGTAGGCGGCTTCGCCGTAGGGGGCGAGCTTCGGGTTGGCGATGGCGACGTGCTTCACGTCGGCGGACTTCAGAGCTGCGGTGACGTCGTTCTTCACGAGGTTGGCGTCAGCCGACCAAAGAACGAGCTTGCCCACGGCGTAGGTGTAGGTGGAGCCGGCGACACCGTAGCCTTCCGTGACGGCCTTGGCGGGGGTCTTCGCGTCGGCGGCGAGGAGCACGTCGAACGGAGCGCCGTTCTTGATCTGGGCGTAGAAGGCGCCCGTCGCGCCGAAGGAGAGGACGAGCTTGTCGCCCGTGGTCTTCTCATAAATCGGCTGCAGATCCTTCGCGGGAGCGGTGAAGTTCGCGGCGACGGCGACGTGCACTTCTTCGGCGCTCACCGAGAAGGCGGTGCAGGCGATGACGGCGACGGCCGTGAGAGTCTTCTTCATTTGCTCATATCCCCTAAAGGCGTCCCTGTACTTGCCGCGCGACGCAGGCGGACCGAGCGGGACGAAATAAAATCGGAAGCGCGGATGCACCCTCCCTCAAAAGGGAGCGCTATTCTTTATCAGAATAGCGACCCAGAGAAACACAATCAACCCCCTCTCGGGTGATTTTTTCTACTCCCATGGAGCCATACGACATGTCCGACAGCCCCGCCGACCCGAAGCTTCTCGCCGGGATTCTCTCCGAACAGACCGACAAACGCGTGGACATTCTGCGTCGCATCGCCGACGTCGGATCCATCTCCGAAGCGGCGCGGAGCGCCGGGGTGAGCTACAAGGCCGCCTGGCAAGCGATCGACACGCTCACGAACCTCGCCGGGACGCCGCTCGTCGAAAAGGTGGTCGGGGGCGCGCACGGCGGCGGCACGCGGCTCACCTCGGCCGGGCGCATGGTGCTCGACCTCGCCGACGAACTCGCCCGCGCGCGCCGGGCGGTTTTGGAGCGCTTTTCCGCCGCGGCGACCGGCGCCCCACACGCGGCCCTCGCTCGGGTGTCCGCGGCGTCGCTGCAGACCTCGATGCGCAACCAGTTCCCCGCGGTGATCGAGACGATGAAGATCGGCTCGGCGCTCGTGAAGCTCATCCTGAGGATCGACGACACGCACCTCATCCGCGCATCGGTGACGAAGGAGTCCGCGCAGCTCCTCAGCCTGCGCGAAGGCATGGAGGTGCTCGCGCTCGCCAAGGCGACCGCCGTCAACATCACCGCGGACTATCCGGAAGACTCCGACGCGCGCGAAGCGAACCTCATCGTGGGCGAGGTGATCCGCAGCGAGCGCGCCGCGCGCGGCGGCGAATGCTCGATCCACCTGCCCTCCGGACTCGTGATCGTGGGGTTCGCGCGCGCCGGCCACGGGCTCAAGCTGCACCAGAAGGCGGTCGCGTCGCTGCCGCCCTCGGTGATCGTGATCGCGCTCGCCAAGTAGGACTTCCCGCGCGCCGCCTAGCTCTTAAGCATCAGGGGGCTCCCTCCAAAGGAAGCCTGCGAAAACCCTGCAATATTGACGCTTATCAAATTCTTAAACCCCGCGTTTACACATGGTTGCATATCATTGCGCCTGAAGAAAAAAACGGCCTGTTTACACCGTACTTCAGCATTTTCCTGACCCCGACTTCCGCCCCAAGCGCCCGCCGCAACAGAACAATCCTGCAGGAAGCCGACAGAACAATTACATCCAAACAAAGGTTCCTACCATGAAAAAAGACAGCCCCTGGTATCTCGCGCTCTGGTGCGTCGTCGGCGTTGCGATCGGCATCGTCTTCGTCGGCGTTCTCACTTCGGTCGTTCACTGGGCCGGCACGGAGAAGTTCTGCGGCGAGTTCTGCCACTCGATGGACGTCACGTACACGGCCTATCAGAAGGGCCTGCACTTCCGCACGGGTTCGGGCGCCACGGCCGGCTGCTCGGACTGCCACCTGAAGAACGAGTCGAACCACTTCGCCGGCCCGATCGACTACACGGCGCTCCTGATCGACAAGGCGATCGCCGGCTCGAAGTCCCTCTTCGGTGAAATCCGCGGCACGATGAGCACCCCCGAGAAGCAGCTCGAGAAGCGCCCCGAAATGGCGACCGCCGTCCATCAGCAGATGATCGACCGCGACTTCTCCGCCTGCCGCGGCTGCCACGACGTCACCCGCATGTACGATCCGAAGCGTCCGCTCATCGGCGCCATCCACAAGGGCATGGGCCCCAACGCCGAGAAGAAGGTTGACTGCCTCGCCTGCCACCCGACGGCCGGCCACAACTACGGCTACGTGATCCCGTTCAAGGCCGCCGCGAAGTAATCCCCGCGCAAGCCTGAGGAATCCTCAGAAAAATCCCGGACCGGAAGCGGCCCGGGATTTTTTTCGTCCCCGCGCCGGGCCCTTAGAATGCATCAACAGCATTCCCGCCGCGGCAGGGCGGCGCCCGGGGGAGCCTCCCCCGTCGAACGCCCGCGCCGCGGAAACATTCACTTCCGTGTTGACATTCATGGGCAAGACCATTCACCGCGGCGACTATCGCGCGCCGTCGCACCTTGTTGAAACGATCCGGCTCGAGTTCGACCTCGACGCCGACGAAACGCTCGTCAAGAGCACGCTTGAAGTCCGTCCGAACCCCGAGTCCGCCGATCCCTCGGCGCCCCTCTTTCTGAACGGCGAGGACGTGAAGCTCGTCTCGGTCGCACTCGACGGGCGCGAACTGCACGAGGGCGAATACACCCTCGACGCGCACGGCCTCACGATCCCCGGCGTCACCGCCCCCGCGTCGGTCGAGATCCGCAGCACCTTCAGCCCGAAGGCGAACACCGCACTCTCGGGCATCTACGCCTCGGGCGCGAACCTCATGAGCCAGTGTGAGGCGCAGGGGTTCCGCCGCATCACCTTCTTCCCGGACCGCCCCGACGTCCTCTCGCGCTACACGACCGTGATCCGCGGTTCGACCGAGACCTATCCGGTGATGCTCTCGAACGGCAACCTCACGACCGAACGAATGCTCGACGACGGACGGCGTGAAGTCACCTACGTCGATCCCTTCCCGAAGCCCTGCTACCTCTTCGCCCTCGTGGCGGGGCGGTTGGTCTCGCGCGCCTCGAAGTTCGACCTCAAGGACGGCCGTACGGTGGACCTCTCCGTCTGGGTGGATCCGCAGGACCTCGACAAGACCGAGCACACGCTCGAGAGCCTCAAGCGCGCCATCCGCTGGGACGAGGAGCGCTGGGGGCTCGAGCTCGACCTCAAGGACTTCAAGATCGTCGCGACGAACGACTTCAACTTCGGCGCGATGGAGAACAAGGGCCTCAACATCTTCAATGCGCGCTGCGCGCTCGCCAACCCCGCCGTCGCGACCGACGCGGACTATGAGCGCATCGAGGGCGTGGTCGGCCACGAGTACTTCCACAACTGGACGGGCGACCGCGTGACGCTGCGCGACTGGTTCCAACTCACGCTCAAGGAGGGCCTCACGGTCTTCCGCGACCAGGAGTTCACTGCCGACATGCTGGGCGAACCCTCCGCGCGCGCCGTGAAGCGCATCCGCGACGTCGAGTACCTGCGCGCGGCGCAGTTCGTCGAGGACGCCGGCCCCATGTCGCACCCGATCCGCCCCGAGAGCTACCAGAACATCAACAACTTCTACACGGTGACCGTCTACGAGAAGGGCGCGGAGGTGATCCGCATGCTCCAGACGCTCCTCGGGCGCGAGGTCTTCCGCAAGGGCTTCGACCGCTACATCGCCGTGAACGACGGGCACGCCGTCACGTGCGAGGCGTTCCTCAAGGCGATGGAGGAGGCGTCGGGACGCGACCTCTCGCAGTTCGCCAACTGGTACGCGCAGTCGGGCACGCCCCGCGTCACCGTGCGCACGAGCTGGGACGCCGCCGCGGGCCGCCTCACGCTCACGGCCGAGCAGACCACCCCGGCGACGCCGGGCCAGCCCGTGAAGCGCCCCTTCCTGATTCCCTTCCCCGTCGCCTTCCTTTCGGCCGCGGGCGAGGAGCTCCCCGTGCGGCTCGCGGGCGAGGCCGAGGATCCGCTCCCGGGCACCCGCATGTTCGAGCTCACCGAAGAGCGCACGACCTTCGTCTTTGAGGGCCTCGCCGAGAAGCCCGTCCTCTCGCTCAACCGCGGCTTCGCCGCGCCGGTGATCCTCGACGCGGGGCTCAACGACGAGGAGACGGCCTTCCTCGCCGCCAACGACCCGGATCCCTTCAACCGCTGGAACGCGATGAACCGGCTCCTCATCGACGCCGTGCACGCCCAGACGCGCGCGAAGCTTCTGCGCCAACCCGAGGAGGTCTCGCCCCTCGTGATCGGCGCGGCCGCGCAGATCCTCAAGAACCCGACCCTCTCGCCCGCCTTCAAGGCGGTCGCCCTCGCGATGCCGGGCGAAAAGCTCGTCGCCGAGGAGGATCCGCTCATCGACCCGCACGCCGTCCATGCAGGCTGGGTCGCCGTGCGTCAGGCGCTCGGCGAGAAGAACCTCTCGGCCTTCCTCGAGACGGCGGCCGAAATGGTGGTTGAGGGCCCGTACGAGCCCACGCCCGAGAAGGCCGGCCGCCGCGCCCTCCGGAACCTCGCGCTCGGCTACGCCCATGCGGCCGGGTCGCCGCGCGCCGCGATCATGATCAAGGACCAGTTCCACGAAGCGACGAACCTCACGGACCGCCTCGCCGCACTGCAGATGATGGCGAACTCGCAGACCCCCGCCAAGCAGGACATGGAGGTCGAGGCGCTCAAGGCCTGGTACAACGAGCCGCTGCTCATCAACAAGTGGCTCACGATCCAGGCGACCTCGCCCTCGTTCCCGGGCGAGCCCCCGGTGCTCGAACGCGTGAAGGAGCTCACGCGCTGCCCGTTCTTCTCGATGAAGAACCCGAACAACGTGTACGCGCTCCTCTGCGCCTTCTTCCAGCAGAACCCGTCGGAATTCCACCTTGCCGACGGCTCGGGCTACGCCTTCTGGGCCGAGATGGTGCTCGAACTCAACCGCATCAATCCGCAGGTGGCCGCCCGCGCGGCCCGTGCGCTCGACCAATGGCGCCGCTACACGCCCGCGCTCTCGCGCCGCATGCACGAAGCGCTCCTCTCGGTCGAGGCGAAGAAGAGCGAGCTCTCGCCCAACGTCGCCGAGATCATCGAGAAGGCGCTCGCCAATCCCCTTTGACTCCACCATACGACAGAACAGAAGGAAAACGTCGTGACTCCTCTTTCACTGCAAGAATTCCTCGCGCGCGAAGAAGCGCTCGCCGGCTCCGATCCGGTTCTCTCCCGCCTCCTCACGGGCATCTCCGAAGCCTGCAAGGAGATCTCCGCCAAGGTCCGTGAAGGCGCCCTCGCGGGCGTGCTCGGCCTCGCCGGCAGCGAGAACGTCCAGGGCGAAGAGCAGAAGAAGCTCGACATCATCTCGAACGACATCTTCGTCGAGGCCGTCGCCCGCACGGGCGCCGTCTGCGGCATGGTAAGCGAGGAGGTGCCCGAGCCGATTCCCGTGCCCGAAGCGCTCCCGCTCGGCCCCTACCTCGCCTGCTTCGACCCGCTCGACGGCTCGAGCAACATCGACATCAACGTCTCGATCGGCTCGATCTTCGCGATCCTTCCGGCCGAGCGCCCGAAGCGCGTCCCCGAGGCCGCGCAGTTCCTGCAGCCCGGCCGCAGGCTCGTCGCCGCGGGCTACTGCATGTACGGCCCGCAGACGATCCTCGCCCTCACGCTCGGCCGCGGCGTCTTCCTCTTCACGCTCGACGACGTCACGGGCACCTTCCGCCTCACGAAGGAGAACGTGACGGTGCCGCGCGAGGCCGCCGAGTTCGCGATCAACATGTCCAACGAGCGCTTCTGGGAAAAGCCCGTGCAGCGCTACATCGCCGAGCTCCTCGCGGGCAAGGACGGTCCGCGCGGGAAGAACTACAACATGCGCTGGATCGCGGCGATGGTCGCCGAAGTGCACCGCATCCTGATGCGCGGCGGCGTCTTCATGTACCCGCGCGACTCGCGCAATCCCGCGCGCGCCGGCAAGCTCCGCCTCCTCTACGAAGCCAACCCGATGTCGATGCTCATCGAGAACGCGGGCGGCGCCGCGACGAACGGCCACGGGCCGATCCGCGACATCGTGCCGCATGAGATCCACGAACGCGTGGCGGTCTTCCTCGGCGCTGCCGAGGAGGTCGAGACGGTGACGGGCTACCACGCCGGCTGACGCCCGCCTCGACGAAGCACGTTCACCTCCCACCGCGCCGTCCCGGCCTCCCCTGAGGCCGCGGGCGGCGCTTTTTCATGGAGGCGGAGCCATGCCGCTCCAATCCGTCTTTCAACTCTCCACGCTCAACGCCGTGATGCTCGGCGAATTCGAGCCCGCGATGACGGTCGCCCAACTCAAGCTCAAGGGCGACCTCGGCATCGGCACCTTCACGGGACTCGGCGGCGAGCTCATCCTGCTCGACGGGAGCGCCTGGAACGGCACCCACACGGGCAAGGCCATTCCCGTCCCCGACGAGACCGGCACGCCCTTTGCGTGCGCCGTGAGGTTCGCCCCCGAGCGGGCGGCCAAGCTCGGCGCCTTCGCGTCCTTCGCGCAGCTGCGCGCCGCGCTCGACGGCCTCCCCGAGGTGCGGGAGGCCCGCAACCGCATCACCGCGCTCCATCTGCGCGCCGCGAAGGTCCGCGCGGTCTTCCGCAGCTTCGCGCCCGCGCTGCGCCCCTGGAAGCCGATGAAGGAGACGCTCTTCATGCAGAAGGTGACGGAGATGCCGCTCGAGCTCGCCGACGTCGTGGGCTTTCGCTTTCCGGCGCACCTCGAAGGCGTCAACATGCCGGGCTGGCACCTCCACGTCCTGAGCGCTCCGGACGCCGAAGGTCGCCGCTGGGGCGGGCATCTCCTCGACCTCGCCGCGCCCGCGGGGGCCGAGGCGCGTCTCATGACCGCCCAAGGGCTCCACATCGCCTTCCCGACGGGCGATGCCGGCAGACTCTTCGACGCGCTGCCCCTCGAATCGGACCTGCGGGAGGTGACCACGGCGGCCGAGGGCTGAAGGCCGCTGCAGGCACGAAAAAGCCCCGCAGGAGACGCGCAGTGGCGCGCGCCGTCTGCGGGGCCGTCCGTCGCCCGGACCCAGGTGGATCCGGGAGGCGCGTCCTCTGAAGGGAATCAACCGAAGAGTTCGCCGAAGAGCTCCTTCTTCTTCTTTTCGTCCTTCACCTCGCCCTCCGAGGCGGGCAGCACGTTCGACACCTTCTTGTCGATGTCGAGAAGGCGCTGGCTCACCGCGTTCTGGGCGGCCGCCTGCTCCTCCTTCACCTGGTCGCGCAGAAGCGCGAACTGGCGGTCCTGCGCGTCGGCGCGCTCACGCACGAGCTTCTCGATCTCCTCGTTCTTCGCGACGATGAGCGCCTCGAGCTGGTCGAAGCGGGCGCGTACGTCCTTTCCGAGCTCGACGACGCGGCTCTTGTCGGCGTCGTCGGCCGCCTGACGCGCGATGCGGGCGTCCTTGTGCGCCTGACGGATCTCCACGACGACGCTCGCCTGCTGCCAGATCGTGTAGAGCATCAGGATGGCGATCACGACGGCGAAGGAAACGACGACGATGATGCCGAGCGGCGCCTGGATCTCGTCGAAGACGAGGTTCACCGTCGTCACCGTCGAAAGCGTCGTCCAGTTGATGATGAGGAAGACGGCGAGCAGCACGAGGATGAGCATCATGGCGAGTGTGCGCAGCTTCACTTTGTTCTCCTTGCGGGTTGGGTCCAGAGGCCCCGAAAATTCGGTCTTTTTATAATACTCGGAGGGCGGACCGTCCGCCCTTTTCGTCAACACTACAGAAGAGTTCCTCCATGAAGTCCGATCCCCGCTTTCCGCGCCTGCACATCGTCGACCACCCGCTCGTTCAGCACAAGCTCTCGCTGATGCGCGACAAGCGCACGAGCACGCGCGACTTCCGTGAACTCCTCAGCGAACTCGCGATGCTCATGGGCTATGAGCTCACGCGCGACTTCCCCGTCGCCCTCGAAGAGGTCGAAACCCCCGTCGCCCACTGCTGGTCGCCGATGCTCTCTGGCAAGAAGTGCGTGATCGTGCCGGTGCTGCGCGCCGGCCTCGGCATGTCCGACGGTCTGCTCGCCCTCATGCCCTCGGCGCGCGTCGGCCACATCGGCCTCTACCGCGACGAGAACCACCGTCCGGTCGAGTACCTCGTGAAGCTGCCCGCGCAGCTCGAGAACCGCACCTTCATCGTCGTGGACCCCATGGTGGCGACGGGCTACTCGGGCGCGCACGCCGTGGACGTGCTCAAGAAGCGCGGCGTGCCGGGCGAAAACATCCGCTTCATGGCCCTCGTCGCGGCTCCTGAGGGCGTCGAGGTCTTCTCGAAGCTCCACCCGGACGTGGACCTCTACGTCGCCTCGCTCGACGAGAAGCTCAACGAGAACGCCTACATCGTTCCGGGTCTCGGCGACGCGGGCGACCGCATCTTCGGGACGAAGTAGCTCCGGCCCGAGGCGCCCCTGCGGCGCCTCACGAAGGCGAAGAGGACGCGCGGTGCGCGTCCCTTTTTTTGTCCGCCGTCGCCCTCTTTTTTTGAACACGAAATTCTAGTATTTACCCTAGGTTTAAGCCGGCTATAAGGTTTTGATGAGGGGTTTCATACGCATATACGCGTATTTTGCACGGCGTCACTTCGCCGGAAGGGGTGTAGACCCATCCAAACACTTGATGAATGTCAAATCCATTGAGGACCGGTCCGTTCATCATTCGGGCCGAAGCAAGAATTTTTCCGCGCCGTCCCCCCGCAGCTGCGGGCGTGCGGACCGCGGATGCCTCAATCTCTCAAACTTCTAGGACCAGTCAAAAATGACGACCCCTGATTCTGTCAAGTACGCGCATACGCCCTCCGCCACGGACAACGTGTGGGGCGTCGGCCTCAAGGACGCCAAGCGTCAGAGCAAGTGCACCGCCCGCCTCGACGTGGCGCAGTCGGTCACCGGCCTCATCCTCGGCATCTTCCTCTTCTGCCACATGGCCTTCACGGGTTCGGTGAACATCTCCAAGGAGCTCTTCGCCAACCTGATCGCCACCTCGGGCGGCGTCTGGCTCAACGGCCAGGACAACCACTGGATGCACGTCCTCTTTGTGGGCTTCATCTTCCTGTGCGTGATCGTCCACATGTTCTGCGCGCTGCGCCGCTTCCCGACCTCCTACAAGAAGCTCCATGACCTCCGCGCCCACGTCAAGCTCGTGCACCACTCCGACACGACGCTCTGGTGGGTCCAGTTCGTCACGGCCTTCTGCCTCTTCTTCCTCGTGTTCCCGCATCTGATGACGATGCTCACGAACCCGGGCGGCTTCGACCCGAACCTCATCGGCGTCCACACTTATCACAACGGCCTCATCTACACGTTCTTCTTCCTCGTGTGCACTGAGCTCCACGGCATGATCGGCCTCTACCGCCTCGCCGTTAAGTGGGACATCTTCGCGAAGAACCCCGAGTACAAGATCATGGACCAGCGCGCCGCCACGGACCGCACGGGCTTCCGCAAGGCCATGGTTGTCGTCGCCTTCCTGATGATCGTCGGCGGCTCCATCACGATGTGGACCAACTACTCGATCGGTGCTGATCAGGTCGCTGCGAACGCCGAAGCCCAGCGCTTCGAAATGCCTGAAGGCGCTTCCTGGTTCAACCACGCGAAGTAATTCGACCGACTCCCTCCCGTCGTTCTCCTTTCGCTCCCGGGGCTCCGCCCTTCCGGACGGCCCCCATCCAACAGGGAAGCGAGGCGATGGAGAAGAAAAGCTCCCGAAGTCCGAAAGGACCCGGGAGCTTTTTTTATGCGTTGGATCCGCGGCTTGCTGCGGACGCGGCTACCGCCCGCAGCAAGGAGCGGGATCAGGATTCCGACACCGGCCGCACGGCACGCTCGAACCACGCGCGGCAGCGCGCAGAGACGAGGGGTGCGAGCTTCTCGACGCGCTCGGCGTTGAAGCGGTTGAGCTCGTCGGCGAGGGGCCCGAAGGGCGCGGGCAGCGCCCGCGTGTCGATCGGCATCATTGTGAGCGCACGGAAGCGCAGGAACTCCCCGAACTCCGTCTTCACGTCCTCCTCGCAGACCATGAGGTTCTCCACGCGCACGCCCCAGCGGCCCGTCCGATAGAGGCCCGGCTCGTCGGAGAGGACGTTGCCGGGAGCAAGCGGCACGGGCTTGGCGCGCGGCGAAATGGTGACGGGGCCCTCGTGCACGTTGAGGACGTACCCGACGCCGTGGCCCGTTCCGTGCCCGAAGTCGAGCCCCTTCTCCCAGAGATCAATGCGCGCGGCGAGGTCGATCCCCGCACCGGTGGCGCCGCGCGGGAAGCGCAGCCGCAGGAGGCGGAGCATCGCGCGGGTGACAAGCCCCACGTCGGCCTTCATCTCCTCGGTGGGCTCGCCCACGGGCGTCATGCGCGTGATGTCGGTCGTGCCGCATTCATACTGGCCGCCCGAGTCGATGAGCAAGAGCCCGTCGCCCTCGAGCCGCGCCCCGCCGTCCGCCGGGACGGCGTAGTGCGGCAGCGCCCCGTTGGGGCCGAAGGCGCTGATCGTCGGGAAGCTTTCGTCGAAGAAGTCCCGGCCCTTCGCGCGCCAGGCGTGAAGCATCGCCGCGGCGTCGCCCTCGGTCGTGGGGACACCCGCGGCGAGCCGTTCGTCGAGCTCGGCGTAGAACTCCGCGAGCGCCACGGCGTCCTCGAGCATCGCCTCATCGATCGCCGCAATCTCCGCGGAGGTCTTCACGCACTTGAGCATCAGCACGGGCGAAGGTCCGGTGACGGTGTGCTCGGCCGGAACGAGGCGCGCGATCGCCGCATTCGTGTGTTCGGGGTCGTAGAGCACGGCGCCCGAACGGGCGGCGTCGTAGACCGCCTCGGGGAGCGCTTCGGGGGGCGCCGTGCGCACGCCGTCGGTGAGGAGCGCCGCCTCAACGCCCGGCTCGAGGCGCGCGGCGTCCACAAAAAGCGCCGCCTTCTTAAGCCCGACCAAAAGCGTCGCCGTGAAGACGGGGTTGCAGGGCACGTCCGCGCCGCGCAGATTCGTGGTCCAGGCGACGTCGTCGAGCGCATTGAGGATGACCGCGCCGGCCCCGGCCTTCTCAAGCGCTGCGCGCACGGCCGCGAGCTTCTCCCCGCGGCAGCGGCACGGGCGCTTCATCTCCCGCACGCGGGAGAGAGAAGGCGCGGGGCGATCGGGCCAGAGGCGCGCGACGTCGGGCGCCTCTTCGCGGAAGTCGAGGCCCCGGACGGCGAAGCGCACGGCGGAGTCCTCGGCGGCGGCCGCCGAGATGAGCTCGGGGTCGGCGCCGACCACGCCCGACGAAAGGCGGGCGGCGAACCAGTCGACGATCGTCTGCTGCAGACCGGCGGTGAGCTTCACGAGCTCAATCTCTTTGGGGAGCTGCCGCGTGGCCTGCTCCCAGTAGCGGCTGTCGGCCACCAGGGCGGCGGCGTCCGCGGTGACGAGCAGCGTGCCGGCGCTGCCGGTGAAGCCCGAAAGCGCTTCTCGCAGCTTCCAGGCGTCGGGGACGTATTCGGAAAGATGCGGGTCGGCGGTCGGGACGATCAGTCCCGCGAGACCCAGCGCCGCCGTTTCCCGGCGGCAGCGCGCGAGGCGCTCGAGCGCCTCCAGCTGCTTCAACATTCAGGCACTCCTTTGCGGCGTCCGCCCGCGGCGGGCGGACCCGGCGGATGGTTGGGTGGACGGTCAGAAGAGCTTTCTGATCACCACGGTGACGGGAAAGCCCACGTGCTTTTCGCTCTCGACGTCTTCGCCGATGTCGAGCGAGACGACGCGCCAGCCGGCGTCGCGCAACTCGTCGAGCCGCGCCGAAACGCCAAGGTCCGCGCACGCGAAGGGCATCTCCTTCACGCGCGAGAGCACCGTCACGGGCCGTTCGGTCGTGCAGGTGGTCTCCGAGTGGTAGGGCGCGTCGAGAAGCGGATCCCGCCCGCTCGGCGCCGCAGCTCCCTCCGTGCCGGTGCCGGACGCTCCGCCGCCCTGACGGGCGGACTGCGGTGCGGCGCAGCCCGCGGCGAGCGCCGCGGCGGCGGCAAGGGCGAGAAGTGCGCGGACGGTTCGTTTCTGCATGAAGCTTTCCTTCCTTGAGAAGAGCTTCGATTCTACGACCTCGACGCTCACTCGCCGCGGGGCTTCTTCTGGAACTTGGAGCGACCGCGCGGCGCGCCGCTCCGGTCACCGCCGCCGTGGCCGCCGGACTTTCTGAACTTCTGGAACTTGCGTCCGCCCGAAGGCTTCACCTTGTTGTCGGGCTGGCTGCTGCCGAAGATCGTGCGCGGCACCTCAAATCCGGACTCCCCGGGCATCGTCTGCGCGAAGGAGAGCGTCTGCGGACGGTCGGCCGCATAGGCCTCGGCCGTCTGCCAGGGCATCGCCGCGGCCGCGGCGCGCTTCGGGCGGTAGTGGATGGAGTTGCCGAAGTTGTCGTCGGCGCCGCCCTCGTCGCTGAAGCCGCGCTCGACGGGCGCCTCTGCGTCGCCCGTCTTGCGGGCACGGCGGTCCTTGTCGCGATGGCGCCGCCCCTTCTGCTGACCCTGCTGGTTCTGCTGATCGCGCCGGCGCTTCTGCTTTCCGCCCGCCGGACGCGTTTCGGCGCCGGGGGCGGCCTCTCCGGCCGTCTGTGGTGCGGCGGCCGTCCCCTCAGGGACGCCCTCGGGCATCCGGGACGCCTCGACGGGCGCGGCAGCCGCAGCCGCAGCCGGAGCGGGGGCGGCGGCCTGCACGGGCGTCTCCTCACCCTCCTGGCGCTGCTTGCGGCGCTTGTTGTAGGGCGTGCGCAGCGACCCGCCCTTCTTCTGCGCGTTGTGCTGTTTGCGGTTCTGCTTCTGCGCGGGCTTCGGACGGCGCTCCTCTCCGGAGACGGGGAGCGACCCCTCGCCGGGCACGGTGAGCGCCTCGGCCGCGTAGTCCTCCGCGAGGAACGCGGGCTGAAGGCCCTTCTCCCGGGAGCGCTGCTGCTTCTGGTGCTGCTTGTTCTTCGCGCCCTTCTGGAAGTTCTTCTTCTGGCGGCGGCGTTCGCCGTCCTTTTCGCCGCGGCGGCCCGAAGGCTGAGCCGCGAGGATGCCCTCCTGCTCGGCGGGCATGGCGTCGCCCGCACGGCGCTTGGGCCGGCGGATGGTGCCGCGGCGGCCGACCATCTGGTGCGTGAGGCGCTCGCCGCCCTTCATTTCGCGGCGCATGCGCTCCTGCGCGGCGCGCAGCTCCACGGTGTTCGAGGAAAGCGGCTCCGTGATCGTCACGACGGGCTCGTCCTTCTCCTTGCGGGGCACGTAGCCCGAACGGATGGTGAGCGTGCGGCGATGCGGCGCTTCGTCGCCGGCATCCCCGGCATCCTCGTCGTGCTCATGGCCGTACGCCTCCTCATCATCGGCGTACTCACCGTCGTCCTCGAAGTCGTCCTCCTCGAACTCCTCGTCTTCGCCGGCGTCGTCCCATTCGGCGTCGTCGTCATCGAACGCTTCGTCCTCGGGGAGCTCGTCCTCGTCTTCGTATTCGTCTTCGTATTGAGCGCCGTCGTCTTCGAAGGCCTCTTCGTTTTCGTGCGCGGCCGCGTCATCCTCTAAGGAGGCGCCGGAAGCTTCCCGCGCGTCGTCCTCGCCGACTCCGGCGGCAGCCTCTTCTTCGGCCTTTTCCCCGGCCTCTTCTCCGGCCTCCGGGCCGGCTTCTTCAGCGCGCTCAACGGGCGCTTGGCAAGGCGCCTCGACGGAGGTCTCGTCGGGAGCGGCAGGCGTCTGCGCTTCGGGCGGGCGCGGCGTTTCCGGCGCCCGAGCGTCTTCATCAGGAGCGCACGGGGCGGGTTCGGCCGCCGCCTCGGCGGGTTCTCGTGGTTCGGCCGCCGCGGAAGCGAGGGCGGGGACGGGCGCGGAGGCGGGTGCGTTCACGCCGTCGACCATCTTGAACAGGTCTAGATGGTCCGCATCCTGCGGCTCCGTGGCCGGCGCTTCAGACTCGGCCTCCGGGGCGCCCGCGGCGGACTCCGCTCCAAGCTCGACCACGCGGCCATCGCCTTTGAGCTGCGCCTCCCAGACGATGTCGGTGAGATCGAAGACGGCGTCCGAAAGTTCTTCGGCGGCCGAGTCAACGTCTCCGGATTCGTCCGCCTGAGCGCTCCCGGCCGCTTCGTCGGCCGGCTTCAGGGCGCCGGCCTCTTCGAGGAACGTCCAGGGCGTCTTCACGCTGACGGGCGTCCCCTTGGGAGCGGCCGGACACGCCTCGTCGGGCTGAGCCGCGTCGTCCTGCGCCTCAGCGGAACAGCTCTTCCCGCGGGCGGGCAGAGGCGGCAGTCCGACCTGGCTGCGCGCATGATTCAGCGCCCTCACGCAGCGGTTTTCGTACCCCTCGAGCGTCTCGAGCGCGCTCGGGATGATCTCATTCTGCCCCCCGGTGCAGTCGAGGAGCCTCCAGGAGCTCGGCCGGATCTGCGTGCGCAGGCAGTTCCACTCCCTGTACTGGTTCTCGAGGCAGAGGGTGAGGGCGAAGCCGCACCAAGGACGGCGCTTCGTCGGCTCGAACCAAGCGAGCGCCGCGGCGCTTTCATATTCGCCGGCATCCTCGGGAATCGCGTGGAAGACCACCACGTCGAACATCCCCTGCGGGAAGGTCTTCGCCGCCTGCTCGAGGTCGGCCACGGCGCAATGGGCGCCCATCAGCTCCATGTTCTTTTCGACGACGCCGGCGGCGTCGCGTTTGCGGACGGCTACGGCGGGCACGTCCGCAGCGTTGAGCATTTCAGCGATCTTCGAGACGCGGCGGTTCACGGTGAGCACGAGCACGCGCACTTCGCGCGGGAATTGAGCCGCACGCTCGCAGAGCGTCAGGGTGCGCTCGTTGTGCCGCACGAGGTCGAAGCGCTCCAGGAGCCTCGGCGCGCCATAGCGTCCGAAGGCGCGGAGGATCTTCATGTTCGGGAAGCGGCTCTTCACGCGCTTCTCACAGCGCTTCTGGATCTCGTCGGAGAGGAAGAACAACCGCTCCTCGGCCGACTTGGGCAGCCGCTTGAGGACCTTCTCGAGCCTCGGCAGGCCCATTGCCGTGTCAAAGACCTCCATTGCGCAGAAGACGCCGACCATCTCGACGCCGTCAAGGTCGAGCTTGAAGCGGTCGCACGCCCAGTCGATGAAGTTGGCCCGTCCAAGGATCAGGTCCACGCCGAGGATGCTGCGCTGCGCGCGGGCGATGTCGCCGCCCTCGCCGAGGACGAGCGCGCTCAAGTGGGTCCCGGCAGTAAGCGCTTCAAAACGCGCGCACAGCGTCACGGCCTCCGCGTCGGTCTCGGTGATGATCAAGGCCCGGGGCCGGCGGTTCGGGTCGAGCGGCCTGCCTGCGCTGCCCGCGTAGAGCTTCGCGGCGATCCCGAGCAGGGCGGCCGAGCGCTTGCCCGACCCCCTGTGCGCTTCGAGAATGAAGGATTCGTCGCGGGCAATGGACATCAGGATCTGGTCCTGCGCGGACGTCGTCTCCTTCCAACCGAACACACTGATCCGGCGCAAAAGGACTTCGGGCAGCTGATGGGTCGAAAAGTTCACGTTCTTTCCAGCATGAATGGACGTTCCACCTTCGGCATGCGTCGTGCACGGACGGCTCGGATGCGGCGCGCCCCATGGGGCGCGGCGGACGGAGCGGCGGAACCCGGCTGCGGGCGCGCAACGGTGCGCACGGCCGGAAATTTGAATTGGGGCAACGTAGGCCGGCTGCATCCGCAGCCGCTTTCCGGAGCGCTTGCGGCTCCGGAGGGCCGGGCGGTGGTGGTGCGCCGCCCGGACAAGGGAAGGACCGGGACGGGAGGCGGGCGCAGCCGCGCCCTTGAATCATCAGAGGGACAACCTGCACTCCGCGTGGGCGTCTCCGAACGGAGCCTGAATTCTCCGGCGCGAAAGGGGAGTCGCCCCGTCTGCGGTCTTCGCAGGCCGGATTTTAGCAAACGGCGCCGGCGCCCGAGCACCTTTGGAAACCGCCCCTGCGGGCCCGGTATGATGCTACAGGACGGCCGCGGCAGCGGCCTCCTCCGCACGACAAACCCACTTTCAAAAAGAGAAGCATCATGGCCCTCAAGGAACTCATCATCGAAGATCTCGTCCCCGGCGAAGGCGCCGCCGTCAAGTCCGGCGACCACGTGAGCGTCCACTACACCGGCAGCCTCGAGGACGGCACCGTCTTCGACTCGAGCGAAGGCCGCGGCCCGCTCGACTTCACCTGCGGCGTCGGACTCGTGATCCCCGGTTGGGATCAGGGCCTCATCGGCCTCAAGAAGGGCGGCAAGCGCCGCCTCTCGATTCCCGCCCGCCTCGCCTACGGCGAAATGGGCTATCCGGGCGTGATTCCGCCCAACGCGGACCTCTACTTCGACGTCGAACTCGTCGACATCCGCTGAGCGAGCACGGGTGCGGGAGCGCCGTAGAGGGCGAGAAGCTCCGCGGCCTCGCACACCGGCAGCCCCATGATCGCGGTGTAGCTGCCGCGGATCGTGCGCACGAAGAGCCCCGCCAGTCCCTGGATGCCGTAGCCGCCCGCCTTGTCGTAGGGCTCGTCGGTCGAGGCGTAGGCGCGGATCTCCGCTTCGCTCAAAGGGCGCATCTCCACTTCGGACGCCACCGAGACCGTGCGGTAGTCGTCCTTGGAGCGGCCGACGGCGACCACCGTGCGCACCTCGTGCGCACGGCCCGAGAGCGCCCGCAGGAAGGCCTCGGCCTCCGCGCGGTCGCGGGGTTTGCCGAGCACGCGCCCGTCGATGCTCACCACCGTGTCGGCGGCGAGCACCGGCAGGCCGCTCACCGCGGCGCCGAGCTCGTCGCGCGCGGCGATGCCGTCCATGAGCTTCGTCACCGCGGTGCGGTGCACGTACTCGGCGGGCGTCTCGCCGGCGAGCTCCTCCTCGTCGCCCGCGAACCATCCGCGCGGCTCCGAGGGGTCCGAGAGCACCGTGATCTCCCAGCCGTAGAGGCCGAGGAGTTCGCGGCGGCGCGGGCTTTTGCTCGCGAGACAGATGCGGTTCGACATGGCCGTTCTCCCGGAAAGTGCGCGCCCTTCAGCTCAGGCGCGGTGATAGGGGTGCCCGGCCTCAATCGACCAGGCGCGGTAGATCTGCTCGGCGAGGAGCACGCGCGCGAGAGCATGCGGCAGCGTCATCGCCGAGAGGCGCATCGTGCGGTGCGCGCGCTCCTTCACGGCGGGCGAGAGCCCGTCGGGACCGCCGATCACGAAGACGATGCGGTCGCCCTCCATGCGCCATTCGGCGAGCGCCCGGGCGAACTCCACCGTCGTGAAGTCGCGGCCGTGCTCGTCGAGCACGACCACGAAGTCGCCCGGCTCGAGCGCGGCGAGGATCCGCTCGCCCTCGAGCGCCATCAGGCGCGCGGGCGTCTGCCCCGCCCGGGGCTCGGTGCGGATCTCCTTCAGCTCGACCGGCCAGGTGCGCGGGAAGCGCGCGAGATACCCCCGCACGGCGTCCTGCGCCCAGTCGGCGATGTGCTGCCCGACGGCGAGAATGCGGATGCGCATTTATTCGGCGTCCGGCTGCGGATCGTGCGGACGATGGGGCATCAGGCGCGAGCCGCACTCGGCCTGCGCCTCAAGGAACACCTCCTTGCCACCCCAGATCTCCTCGAGGTTGTAGTAGTCGCGCACGTTGGGCTGGAGCGCGTGCACGACGACCGTGCCGAGGTCGACGAGGACCCACTCGCCCGTGTCTTCGCCCTCCATGCCGAGGACGTCGCCGCCGGCCTGCTTGACGGCCGAGGAGACGGAGAAGGCGAGCGCGCGGGTCTGGCGGCCCGACGTGCCCGAGGCGATGATCACGCGCTCGAACTGGTCGGTGAGCGCTTCGGTGTTGAAGATCTTGATGTCCTTCGCCTTGACGTCCTCAAGGGCGTTGACGGCGATCGAAACGAGTTCGTTGAGTTCCATGGTTGTTCCGGAAGAGATGCGTATGGATTGAGGGGCGGCCGGAGGCGGCGGGCGCCCGCGCTCCGGACCTTGCCGGAGCCGAGGGGCGCCGCTGGAGGCGGCCCGGGATGAATCGGTTTTGGGGCGGCGCCCTCAGTGCGCGCCGTAGAGGCCCCGGCTGCGGATGTAGTCCGCCACGGCGACGGGCAGCCACCCGTCGAGGGCGCGCATCGCGTCGGCGAAGGGCTCGGTGCGCACGCGCCGGCGGATCTCCGTGGCGCTCGCCTCGTGCGGCGCCATGTCGAAGAAGGCGACGGCGCCCGAAGGCGAATCGAGGAGCGCACCGGCCGCACGCATGTGGGGCGCGGCCCACGCCTCAACCTCGGCCGAAGCCGAGAGCGGCCCGCCCGCGCGGCGGCAGACCGCGAGGTCCGCATAGTCGGTGAGTTCGCGCCAGCGCCGCCAGGTGTGAAGGTTGCGCCACTGATCGCCGCCGAGAATGAGTACGAGCGGAATCGACGGTCCCATGCGGCGCCGCAACCCCGCGAGGGTGTCGATCGTGTACGTGGGGCCGAGCCGCATGAGCTCGACCGTCTCCACGCCGAAGCCCGCCATTTTATCCAAAGCGAGCTCGAGCATGGCGAGCCGCGCCTCGGCCGGACTCACGAGGTCCTTCTGCCAGGGGCGGCCGGCCGGAAGAAAGTCCACGCGGGCGAGCCCGAGCGCCTCGCGCGCGGCACGCGCGATGGCGAGGTGTCCTTCGTGAACCGGATCAAAGGTGCCTCCGAGGAGACCGATGCCGCGGGGGATCATCGCTTCGCCTCCGTCCGCTCAGGGGTTGCGCACGAGCGAGACGAAGGCGCGCTTCACGCGGCCCGCCTCAAATTCGACGCCGAGCCAGTTGAGCTCGAGCTCCTGCAGACCCCGGGCGTTCTTCAGAAAGCGCTGGCTGAACCAGAAGCGCCACCCGAAGCCGTCGTCGTAGGAGGCCGGCCCGAGGTGCTCGGCGACCTCCGCCTCGGTCATGCCGAGGCCGATGCGGCCGAGCCGGACGGGGAGCTCCCGCGCGGCGAGCCGTCCGCAGGAGCGCGGCGCCGCTTCGGTCCATTCGAGCTGCGCCTCGGTGAGCGCCTCCGAGCCCGTGGCGATCAGCCAGAGAATGACGGGGCGTCCACCCTCGGTGCCCGTGAGGCACGCGTAGTCGCGGGCGAAGTCGCCCGCGCCTTCGCGCAGGTGCGCGGCCTCGTGCCGCGCGGCGATGGGCGCGAGGCGCGCCTCGCCCAGCATGCTCTTCGAGCCGCCGGTCTGCACGAAGCCGCCCGGCGGCTCGGCGAGGGTCGCCGGCGCGTCAAGGAGCGTCGAGGGGTAGCCGAAGGGTTCGGGGAGATCTCCTGCACCGCCCGCGGCCGCAAAGGCGGCCGAAATTGCGGCGGCGCAGAGTGTGAAGATGCGTGGATGGTTCAAGCAGTTCTGCATGCTTGAACCATACCATCAACTCAGCCCGGCGCGGCTCCCCCGGAGGAGGAGGAGCACGGACCGGACCGCCGGGATCAGCGGCCGACGGCGCGCCAGCCGATGTCCGAGCGCATCTGCATGCCGTCAAAGTGCACGCCGCGCGCGAGGGCGTAGGCCGTTTCCTGAGCGGCCTTGAGCGGCGCGCCGAGGCCCACCGCGCAGAGCACGCGCCCGCCCGAGACGACCGTGCGGCCTTCGGCGTCAAACTTGGTGCCCGCGTGGAAGACGCGCGCGTCGGGCGTGTTCTCAGGGAGGCGGTCGATCACGGCGCCCTTTTCGGGGGCCTGCGGATAGCCGCGCGCGGCGATCACGACGCCGAGGGCGCTGCGCTCGTCCCAGTCGATCTTCGCCTCGTCGAGGCGGCCGGCAATAGCGGCCTCAACCGTTTCGGAGAAGTCGCTCTTGATGCGCATCATGATCGGCTGCGTCTCCGGGTCGCCCATGCGGCAGTTGAACTCAAGCGTCTTCACGTCGGCCGTGCCGTCCGCGCGGCGCTTGATCATCAGGCCCGCGTAGAGGAAGCCCGTGTAGCGCACGCCTTCCTTCGCCATCCCCGCGACGGTCGGGAGGATGATCTCGCGCATCACCTGCTCGTGGATCTCCGGGGTCACCACCGGGGCGGGCGAATAGGCGCCCATGCCGCCCGTGTTGGGGCCGCGGTCGGCGTCAAGCAGGCGCTTGTGGTCCTGGCTCGTCGCGAGCGGCAGCACGTGCTCGCCGTCCACCATCACGATGAAGGAGGCCTCCTCGCCCTCGAGGAAGTCCTCGATCACGACGCGCGCGCCCGCGGCGCCGAACTGGTGGCCTTCGAGCATCGAGTCAATGGCGGCGAGCGCCTCCTCGACGGTCATCGCGACGACGACGCCCTTGCCCGCGGCGAGGCCGTCGGCCTTGATCACGATCGGAGCACCCTTCTTCTCGACGTAGGCGCGGGCCGCGGTTGGATCCGTGAAGGTCTCGTACTCGGCGGTCGGGATCGCGTGGCGCTTCATGAAGGCCTTGGCGAAGTCCTTGGAGCTCTCGAGCTGCGCGGCGGCCTTCTCCGGCCCGAAAATGCCGAGGCCGGCGCGGCGGAATTCGTCCACGACGCCCGCGGCGAGAGGCGCCTCGGGGCCGACCACGGTGAAGGCGACACCTTCGCGCTTGACGAACTCAACGAGCTCTTCGTTCTTAGTGAGCGCGACGTTCTCGAGTTTATCCGTCTGCGCCGTGCCGGCGTTGCCCGGGGCGACGTAGACCTTTTCAACGCGCGGACTCTGCGCAAGACGCCAGGCGAGCGCGTGTTCGCGGCCGCCGCTGCCGATCACCAGAAGCTTCATTCTCATTTCTCCAGGGACAAGGGAAGGGAGGACGGCGCGCTGATGGGCGCGTCCTCAGTTCAAATTTTCTCAGAAATCAGGTATCAGAACGGCCGGGAGATCGCTCAACCCGGCCGTTTTTGTTTTTTGGGGGACCCCCGGTCCCTCCGGAAATCGCTTTTGGCTTACTCCTCGTCGGCGAGTTCGTACTCGGCGGAGGTGTAGACCTGCTGGACGTCGTCGAGATCCTCGAGCGCGTCGATGAGGCGCTGCATGCGCGCGGCCTCGTCGCCCTCGAGATGCATCTCGTTGAGGGCCTTCCAGGTGATTTCGGCCACTTCGGGCTTCATGCCGTGGGCTTCGAAGGCCTTGGAGACGTCGTCGAACGCTTCGGGAGCGCAGGTGACTTCGATCGAGCCGTCTTCATCGGCGACGACGTCGTCGGCGCCCGCCTCAAGGGCGACTTCCATCGCCTGGTCTTCGGTCACGACGCCCGGGGCGAAGAGAAAGACGCCGACGTGCTTGAACTGGAAGGAGACCGAGCCCTCGGTGCCGAGGTTGCCGCCGTTCTTCGAGAGGATGTGGCGGACGTCGGCCACCGTGCGCACGCGGTTGTCCGTCGTGCAGTCGATGATCAGGGCGGCGCCGCCCACGCCGTAGCCTTCGTAGCGGACGTCTTCGTAGGAGACGCCTTCGAGCTGGCCGGTGCCCTTCAGAATGGCGTTCTGGATCGTGTCCTTAGGCACATTGCCGGCGCGCGCCTTGATGAGCGCGAGGCGCAGACGGGAGTTCGACTCCGGCTCGCCGCCGCCCATGCGCGCGGCGACGATGATCTCGCGGACGAGCTTCGTCCACAGATTGGAGCGCTTCGCATCCTGACGGCCCTTGCGGTGCTGAATATTGGCCCACTTGGAATGACCCGACATGTTGTTTCAACCTCTAGAGGAATGGGGGGAGCTTTGACTTTGAGACTCGGCTGCGCGGAGCGCGGAGCGCTGAGCCCGCGCCGGCAGCAGGCGCGGGGGGAGGCGCGCTTCTTCGGGCGCCCTCCGGCCGTGCGGCCCCGGCAGATGGAAAACTGGACGGGAGGCGCCCCGCGGGGCGGCTCCGCCGCGTCACGGTCGGCAGTCGGCCGGGCGCGGGAAAACGCGTATTTTAGTGCATCCCGGCCGCTCTTTTCAGCGTTTTCGCGCGGCGGCTCGGCGGAAAAAAGGCGGGGCGCCTCCGATGAGAAGCGCTCCGCCCCGGAACCGGCGGACCGGACCGGAGGATTATTCCGGTCCTGGTTCAGGCCTTTGCGGTTACCAAACCGAGCCGTAAAGCCCCGTCATTCATGGCGGGGATATAAGGCGACGC
>ERZ833515.76-NODE-76-length-89755-cov-9.496466_pt1 | contig 89755 bp, 70 predicted proteins | sample MGYA00519949_ERZ833515 | MGnify/ENA primary metagenome ERZ833515 (study PRJEB31850, sample SAMEA3708741) | human gut metagenome | biome: human gut; feature: human-associated habitat; material: faeces | place: China | collected 2014 ...
TGCCGCATTCCTCCCCCACCTGAAGGAAGGGGACTCCTGCGGCAATCCTGTTGAATGAGTTGGCGGCCGGGCACAAGCGTCCGGCGGGCGGGGAGGGGAGCGCGAAGCGGCCGCTCACTTCTCTGATGAGCGAGGCCTTTGGCCTCTGAGGCGCCTCAGTCGACGCCGACTGCGCGCGCTCCCCCGAGCGCCGGGCGGTCCTTCCCCCACACCCAGGCCGCATGGCGGTCGAAGTGGGTGAGGGCCGGAGCCTCGTCGGCGAGGAGCCACCGGAAGACCTCGAGGCCGGCGGGCTCGCCCGCCGTCATCTCGAGCCGCGGGTCGGGGGCTTCGTCACGAGTGAGCGCCCGCGTCGTGAGGGCGCAGAAGGCCCCCCGGGCGCGGCGGCGGCGCCACTCCGCAGGGTCCGTCGTCTCCTCCTCGCGCCCGAGGAGCAGCCCCCAGGCGTGCGTGACGCCCGGAGCGTCAAAGGCGAGCGGGGGCTTCGCCTCGGCGACGGTGAGGATCACGTGCTCGTGCTCGGTGAGCAGCCCCACGGCGGACGTGAACGCCGCTTCGGCCGAGAAGGGGCCGCCCGCGAGCGCGGTGAGGTTCCCGCGGTGGCCGAGCGCGATCGAGAGGAGCGAAGCGGGCCCGTTGTGCACGCTCACGGCGAACTTCGCGGGCGAGAGGGGCTCGGACTCCGCCGTCGCCTCGAGGAGCTCGACGGCGAGCCCGGCATCGCCCCAGCGCGAGGCGTAGACCCAGGGGGCGTCGGGCGCGGCGGCGGCGAGCGGTGCGAGCACTTCGGCGAGCGCCCGCCCCAAGGGCGGGAGCCTGCGGCGCAGCATCGGGGGAACGAGGGCCGCGGGGGCCTTGGGCTCGAGGGCGTCCGGAGCCGCGAAGCCGCTCCCGGAGAGTCCGAAGCCCGGGAGTCGGGCGGCGGCGCTCCAGGCGTCCGGACCTTCAAGGCCCGGCGCCCAGGCGCTCAAGCGGAGGATCTGCGCGCAGTTCTGCATGAGGTGCTTCTCGGTGGGGAGGAGTGGAGTCCGCCGATTTTAATGGAGCCGCCCGCGGGGAGGCCGCGGCGCAGCGGTGGATCTGGAGTGAGGCGGGGAGAAGCGGGCGCGTCAGCGCATCTGCGGGTCGAGCTTCTGCTGCACCCAGTCGCCCAGGAGCGACATCGAGAGCGTGGAGATCACGATCACGACGCCCGGAATCACGGCGATCCACCAGGCGGTGGTGAGGTAGTCGCGGCCGAACCCGAGCATGGTGCCCAACGAGCTCATCGGGGGCTGGACGCCCACGCCGAGGAAGCTCAGCGCGGTCTCGAGCAGAATCATCCCGGGGAAGTTGAGCGTCATGTTCACCACGAGCGCGCTCGCGATGTTGGGGAGGATGTGCCGCCAGAGGATGCGCCGCGTCGGGATGCCGAGGCCTTCCAGAGCGGCGGCGTAGCCCTCCGTGTAGGCCGAGCGCGCGAGGTTGCGCGTGAGGCGCGCGTAGCGGTTCCAGCCGTAGACCGCCATGATCACGATGATCACCGTCACGTCCGTGCCGAGGAAGGCGAGGATCATGAGGGCGAGGACGATGAAGGGGAGCGCGGCGGTGAAGTCGATCGCGACGTTCACGACGTCGTCGACGAAGCCGCCGAAGCGCGCCGCGAGGAACCCGAGGAGCGTCCCGATCACGGCGCCCAGCGCCGTGCCCGTGACGGCGAGCACGAACGAGAGCCGCAGCGAATAGAGAAGCCTCGAGAAGACGTCGCGCCCGAGCTCGTCGGTGCCGAGCGGGTGCGCGAGGGACGTGAGCGGCGGCACGAGCCGCGAGAGAAGGTCCATGTCTTCGAGCCCGTACGGCGCGATCCACGGAGCGAGGAGCCCCGAGACGAAGAAGACGATGAGGATGACGGCGCAGAGGCCCGGGAGCCCCCGGGGGAATCCGGCGGCGAAGCGCGCGGGGAGTCCGGGGCGGGCGGCGGTGTTTGCGGACATTTTTCTCAGAGCCTCCTCAGGATTCCTTGCGCAGGCGCGGGTTGACGACGAGCGCGAGCACGTCCATCAGGAGGTTGGCGATGATGAGGGAGAACCCCGTCGCGAGGACGATCATCTGCACGACCGGAATGTCGCGCAGCGCCACGGACTGCACGAGGAGCTTGCCGACGCCCGGCCACGAGAAGACGTTCTCGGTGATCACGGCGCCCGCAACGAGGGTGCCGAGGAAGAAGCCGAGGATCGTGAGGATGGAGAGCATAGCGTTCGGAAGGGCGTGGAGCCAGATCACGCGGCGCTCCGGGAGCCCGCGCATGCGCGCGGCGCGCACGCACGGCAGCCGCATCGCCTCGAGCATGGCGCTGCGCGCGTAGCGCGAGAAGATCGCCGCCTCCGAGGTCGCCATCGTGATCACCGGCATGATGTAGTGCCAGAGGGTGGCGTCGCCGTAGGAGGGCAGCCACCCGAGCCAGATCGAGAAGACGAGGAGCAGCAGGATGCCCATGAAGAAGTTCGGCACCGCGTAGCAGACGACCGACGCGACCATCATGCCGCGGTCGAGCGCGCTGTTGCGGTGCAGCGCCGCCACGACGCCCGTCGGAATGCCGATCAGGAGCGTCACGACCGCGGTGGGGAGCATGAGCTTCAGGGTCGGCACCAGGGCCGTCATGAAGACCTCGCGCACCGGGAGGTTCGTCGAGTAGCTCACGCCCATGTCGAGCATCACGGCCTTCTTGAGGTAGACCACGAACTGCTCCCAGAGCGGACGGTTGAGGCCCCACTGTTCGCGGAAGACTTCAAGCGCGCTCTGATCGGCGTCGCTGCCGAGCATCAGGCGCGCGGGGTCGCCCGTGAGGTGGAGGCAGAAGAAGACGCACGCCGTGAGCAGAAGAAGCGTGAGGAGCGCGCGGGCGACGATGCGGGAGATGAGGGCGAACATGCTTTCAGCGCTCCTCTGCGTGGGTGGGAGCGGGCGCCTCGTCCGTGAGGAAGGAGTGCTTCACGAAGCACGCGCAGGCGTGCCCGTCCGCGACCGGCTCGAGTTCGGGGACGTCCCGGCGGCAGCGCTCCGCGGCGACGGGACACCGGTTCGCGAAGACGCACCCCGCGGGGCGGTCCATGGGCGAGGGCATCACGCCCTTGGGATAGAAGCGGATCACCTGGTCGGCCGCGCCCGGGGTGGACGCGAGCAGGAGCCGCGTGTACGGGTGCTTCGGGTGGTGGAAGACTTCGTCCACCGGGCCCGTCTCGACGATCCGCCCGAGGTACATCACCGCCGCGCGGTCGCAGAGGTAGCGCACCACGTTGAGGTTGTGCGAGACGAAGAGCATCGACATGTGGGTCGTGGCCTTGAGGCGGTTCAAGAGCGCGAGCACCTGCGCCTGAATCGAGACGTCGAGCGACGCGACGGGTTCGTCGCACACGAGGAGCGCGGGGCGCAGCGCCACCGCGCGCGCGATCGCCGCGCGCTGGAGCTGTCCGCCCGACATCACGCCGGGGAGCTTGCCGGCGTGGTGCTCGGGGAGCCCCACGGCGCGCAGCACCTCGAGCGCGCGCCGGCAGGCTTCCCTGTGGGAGAGCCCTTCGTGGATCTCGAGGGGTTCGGCGACCTGGTCGAGGACCGTCATGCGCTCGTCAAAGCAGCTGAAGGGGTCCTGGTAGATCATCTGCGCCGCGGCGCGCTGCGCGCGCCACTCGACCGTGCGGGGCTCGGGGTACTCGGCGTTTCTGAAGCGCACCGAGCCGTCGGTGGGGCGCGTGAGCCCAAGCATGAGGCGCGCCAGGGTGGACTTGCCGCAGCCCGACTCGCCCACGAGCCCGAGGACTTCGCCGCGGTTGATCTGCAGGTCCACGTCCTCGAGGACGTTCCAGGGCGTGCGGCGGCCGAAGAAGCCGCGGCGGGCGTAGTAGCAGTGCTTCTTGATCCGCGCGTCCACGATGACGGGGAATTCGCTCCTCTGCACGCCGCCGAACCCGCGGCGGTCGATTTCAGCCTCGATCTTGACGGACCCGAGGGCTTCGGGCGCGGCCGCGGCGATCTCCTCCAACTTCTCGAGGTCCGCCGAGCGCGTGTGGGCGAGAAGGCACCGCGAGCGCCAGCCCGGGTCGACGTCGTGCATCGGGGGCATCGTGCGGCGGCATTCGGGCGCCGCGAGGACGCAGCGGCTCGCAAAGGGGCAGCCCGCGCCGAGTTCGGAGGGGGCGGGAACCTCGCCCTCGATGGGCTTGAGGGACCCGCGGGGGCTCTCCATGTCGGGCATGGCGTTGAGGAGCCCCTCGGTGTAGGGGTGCGCGGGGTTCGGAATCACCTTCGCGCAGGGGCCGTCCTCGAGGAGCGAGCCCGCGTACATCACCGACACCCGGTCGGCGACGTCGCGCGCGAGGTGCAGGTCGTGGGTGACGAGGAGCATTGACATGCCCCGCGCACGCACGAGGTCGCGCAGAAGCGACAGGATCTCGCGTTGCACGACCACGTCGAGCGCGGTGGTCGGCTCGTCGGCGAGCAGGAGCTTCGGGGCGCCCACGAGGGCGAGCGCGATCAGCACGCGCTGGCGCATGCCGCCCGAGAGCTGGTGCGGGTAGGAGAGGATGCGCTTTTCGGGCGCGGTGATCCCGACCTGGCGCAGGAATTCAACGGCGAGCTTCGTGAGCTCGGCCTTCTTTTCGAAGAGCACCCCTTCAGAAGCCCGGTTCCGGTAGTCCGGATGCCGGTAGACGATCGTCTCCATCAGCTGCTCGCCGATCGTGCGCATCGGATTGAGGGCGGCCATCGCGTCCTGCACGATCATGCTCACTTCGGCGCCGCGCAGTGCGTGGAGCGCCTCCTCGGGGGCGCCGGCGAGCTCGCGCCCTTCAAAGCGGATGCTGCCGGTGGTGGTGCTGCGCGACCCCGCGAGCCCCATCACGGAGCGCGCGAGGACGGATTTGCCGGAGCCCGACTCGCCGATCAGCGCGAGGATCTCCCCGCGCTTCAGGTCGATATCGACGCCGTGGAGCACTTCGACGCCCGAAAAGGCGACGCGCAGTCCGCGGATGGATAAGAGTGCGCCGCCCTGGGGGGCCGGGGCGGCGGCGGGATCATGCGGGTCCGACATGGAGCTTCTTTCTGGAGGGAGTTCGGGGCGGCGGGCGCTCTTTTCTTTCCGGGAGCGTCCCGCTCACGCGGGCCGCGGAAGACTTCCTCCGCGGCCCGCGCGTTCAGGGTGCAAGACTACTTGAACTTCAGGTTGCGCGCCGAAAGGTCAAGCGAACCCTGGGTGCCCGGCTCCCAGATCACGTTCTTCTGCTTGCCGTAGATCATCGGCAGCGAATAGATCGGGCAGGCGAGCGGGTTCTGCGCGAACACCTCGAGCATGCCCTTCCAGGCGGCCTTGCGCTCGACGGGGTCGGTGGACGACTCGAGCACCTTGCCCAATTCACCGAACTTCACGTACTCGGGCGTGTGCTCGAAGTAGCCCTTCGTATCCCAGAAGGCGCCCGGCTTCATGCGGCGCCAGAGCTGCGAGGCCGGGTCGGGGAAGTAGGCCGAGAGTGAGGCGTTGTTGATTTCGCGCGTGGGGCCGTCGGCCTCGACCTGCGTCCAGTTCTCCTTCACTTCGATCTTGACGTTGATGCCGACGGCCTTCAACATCGCGGCGAGCGCCTGCGAGACGGTGAGCTCCTGGGTGTAGTAGCCCGCCTGGATGCGCCAGACGATCTCCTCGCCCTTGTAGCCGGACTTCTTCACGAGCTCGCGGGCGAGCTTCGGGTCGTAGAGCTTCTTGTCGAGTTCGGGGATGTAGAGCTCGCCGAAGGTCTTGCTCTGGAAGCTGTTGGCGGCCGTCGTCGTGCCGCCGAAGAGCGCGTTCGCGAGGAGGTCGCGGTCGATCGCGTGCAGGAACGCCTGACGCAGGAGCGGGCTCTCCATCACCTTGTTCGACTTGTTGTCGAAGACGAGCGAGTAGATGTTGTCGATCGGGCCGCCCACGACGTCGATCCTGCCGTCCTTCGAGAGGGGCTTCACCTGATCGGGCGGAACCTCGGTGATGAGGTCGAACTCACCCGAGCGCAGACCCGCGACGCGCGAGGAGAGTTCGGGGACTTCGACGAAGGAGAGCTTCGCCGCCGGAGCCTTCTCGCCCCAGTAGCCGTCGAAGCGCTCGAGGTCGAGGCGGTTGCCGAGCTTGAAGTTGACGATCTTGTAGGGACCCGTGCCGATCGGCTTCTTGATCCAGTTCTCCCACGAGCCCGCCTTCTTGAAGCCGTCCTCGGAGATGATCTCGGACATGCGGGCGGCGAAGCGGCGCTCGATGAGCGGGTCGGAGGTCTTCATCGTGACGCGCACGGTGTAGTCGTCGACCTTTTCGACGGACTTCAGGCCGCCGAGGAACTCCTGCGCGGCCGGACGCCCCGGGGCTTTCTCGCCCATGAAGCGCTCCTCGCCGAAGGAGAAGACGACGTCGTCGGCCGTGAGGTCGGTGCCGTCCTGGAACTTCACGCCGCGGCGGAGCTTGAACTCGACCGTTTCGGGCGAGATGCGCTTCCAGGACTCGGCGAGCCCCGGCGAGAGCTCGCCCGTCTTCTGGTCGGCGTGGATGAGCGTCTCGAAGATCGAGAAGGACACGCGCTCGAGGGCGTTGTTGTTCTTGCCCTGGGGCTCGATGATCTGCGGGATCTGCGGCATCGCCACGACCATGTGTTCGGCGCTCGCCCAGGCCTGGCCCGCGAAGGCGCAGGCGGCGAGAACGGCGCAGGCAAGCGCCTGGCGGCGCGCGGAAATGAGGTTCTTCATAGTTTGATCTTCTCTATGCTGTGGATGTGGAGACGCTCTGTGAGTGGTCATGGGCGGTGCGCCCCGCGAAGCGCGTGAGGAGCGCCGAGCGGGGGGCGGCCCGGCGAACGACGCCGGAGTCATTCTTGGCGTCCTGCATGAACATTCCATCACGATTGTGTTGCAGATCCGTGACGCAGGCATCGCCCAAAAAGCGTAAAGGGGCGGCGGCGCGCATGAGGAGGAACCCCGATGCGCGCGCGGCGATGCCGGTATGATCGGCATCATCGCAACAAAGTCTGAAGGACGCGGAAGGGAAAAACAATGCCTGATATTACTCAGGGCGGACACGTGATCGATTATGAGCGGCGCTTCGGCGGCGTCGCGCGCCTCTACGGCCGCGAAGGGGCGGCCGCCGTCGCCCGGACGCGCTTCTGCGTCGTGGGGGTTGGGGGCGTGGGCTCCTGGGCGGTCGAGGCGCTCGCGCGCACCGGCGTGGAGTCGCTCACGCTGATCGACCTCGACAACGTCGCCGAGAGCAACACCAACCGGCAGATCCAGGCTCTGGGCGACGCCTACGGGCTCGCGAAAATTGAGGCTCTGCGCCGCCGCATCGCCCTCATCAATCCGAGGGCGCAGGTGGAGCTGATCGAGGAGTTCGTCGACGAGGAGAACGCCGGGGACCTCATCCCCGCCGACGCGGTCGTGCTCGACTGCATCGACCAGGTGCGCGCCAAGGCGGCGATGATCGCTGCGGTGCGCCGCCGCGGGCAGTTCATCGTGACCTCCGGCGCCGCGGGCGGCCGCACGGATCCGCTGCGGATTGAATCGGGCGACCTCGGGCGCATCTCGGGCGACCCGCTCCTCGCGTCCGTTCGCTACAGGCTCAGAAAGGAATACGGCTTCCCCAAGGCCGCGCCCGACGCGGGCCGGCCGGGCAGGCCCCTCGCGCCCGCCTTCCGCGTGCCCTGCGTCTTTTCAGCCGAACCCGTGAAGAAGCCTCTCGGCGACGAGGCCTGCACGATCGGCGCCGGCGGCGGCGCCGCGCTCGCCTGCGCGGGGTACGGCTCCGGCGTCGTTGTCACCGCTCCGATGGGGATGGCCGTCGCGGCGATCGCGCTCAACGAGGCCGTGCGGCGCGCGCAGAGCTAGTGGCTCGGCTCAAAGAGACGCAAAGGGTGGCGCTCTCTCGGAGAGGGAGGCGCCGCCCTTTTAGTTCGGAGCGCCGCGGCGCTCCGGCGTCGTTTGCCTCAAGCCCGGAGCGGGAGGCGCGCCGCGACGATCGCGGCGAAGGCCTCGACGGCGTAGCCGAGCGCGAGGTCGTTGAAGTCGAACCCCGGGTTGTGCAGGGACGCCGTGTGGGCTTCGTCCCGGAGGCCGAGGCGCATGTAGACGCCAGGGACCTTCTCGGACATGAAGGCGAAGTCTTCGCCGCCCATCATCGCGAGCTGTTTGGTCTTCACGTTCTCTTCGCCGAAGACGGGCGTGAGGGCCGCGACCGCAGCCTCGGTGAGCGCGGGGTCGTTCATCTGCGGCGGATAGCGGCGCTGGTAGTCGAGCTTCACTTCGCCCCCGAAGGTCATGCCCACGCCCGCGCAGATCTCGTTGAAGCGCTTCTCAATGAGGTCGCGCACGGCCGGGTTGAGCGTGCGGATCGTCGCCGAGAGCGCGACGCGCTGCGGAATGACGGTGGGCGCGAGGGGGTCGCCCGCGTGGATGAAGCAGCACGAAACGACGGCCGACTCCGCCGAATTCACGTTTCTCGAGACGATCGTCTGCAACGCGAGGATGAGCTCGGCGGCCGCGGGCATCGGGTCGATCGTTTCATGCGGACGCGCGCCGTGTCCGCCGCGGCCTTCGACGGTCATCTCGGCGATGTCGACCGAGGCGGTCATCGCCCCTTCGCGCAGCGCAATGGAGCCGAGCGGGTTCTGCGGGTCGCCGTGGATCGCGTAGACCTCCGAGCACGGGAACTTCTCGAAGAGCCCGTCCTTGATCATCAGGTCCGCGCCCGCCCAGCCTTCCTCGCCCGGTTGGAAGATCACCGCGACGGAGCCGGCGAACCCGCGGTGGCGCGAAAGGTAGGCGCAGGTCGCCATCGCACCGGCCGCATGGCCGTCGTGGCCGCAGAGGTGCGCGCGCTTCTCGACCGTGCTCTTCCAGGGCGTTGAGGTCTCGTCCTGAATCGGAAGCGCGTCGATGTCGCCGCGGATGCCGATCATGGGGCCGGGCGCCGCGCCCTTGATGAGCGCCACCACACCGTTCTTCTCGACGCGCTCGACGCGGTCGACCGGGAGGGTCTTGAGGAACGCCTCGATCCGCTCGGCCGTGCGGGCGGTTTCCATGCCGATTTCGGGGTGCCGGTGCAGATCGCGGCGGAATTCAACAATGCGCGCGGCCTCTTGCGGGCCGAGCAGTTCTTCAAGCGTACGGGCCATCTTCTTCTGCAGTCCTCTTCATCCATGTGCGCGCCCCGTCGGGATGGGGCGCGCAGGGTCTTGTCATGCGCTCCATTATGGGCCCGCGGAGGGGAGTCGGCGCCCGGCCTCTCCCGGTACTTCGCCCGAGGCGCCTTGCCGCGGAGGGCGCTCATGAGAGCGCGCACGGGTCGAAAATGTGCTTAGACTCAAGCATGGACGAATCCACTTCCCGGCAAAGGCCCCCCGTGACGAAGAAAGACCAGACTGCAGCTCCCCGCCGCCCCCGCATTTTTGAGGGCGGCTGCTCGACCATCGTGGTGGGACGCGCCGCCTCCGCCACGGGCCGCATCCTGGTCGGGCACAACGAGGACAACGACGGGCGGATCGTCACGAACCGCATCTGGGTGCCCGCGGCCGACCATGCCGCAGAGGAGCGCCTCGCGTTTGAGTCGGGCGCCGCGGTGCTCCCGCAGGCCCCGCACACGCTCGCGCACTGCTGGACGCAGACGCTCCACCCCCAGGGCGCGTCCTATTCGGACTCCTTCATCAACGAGGCGGGCGTCCTCGTCGTCTCCAACAACTGCAACCAGACCTGGGAACGCGACGAACCCGTCGTGGACGGGGGCGTGGGCTACGCCGTGCGGCGCCTCATCGCCGAGCGCGCCCGCACGGCCCGCGAAGGCGTGGAGATCGCGCTCGATCTGCAGACGCGATGGGGCTATCGGGGGGAGGGCCGCACCTACACCATCGCCGACCCGCACGAAGCCTGGCAGGTGTTTCTGCTGCGCGGCCACCGCTGGGCGGCGCGCCGCATCCAGGACGACGAGGTGGTCTTCACGGCGAACGCCTTCGCGCTCGACCGCATCGACGACGTGCCGCCCGAAGACGTGATGCTCTCGCCCGACCTCGTGGACTACGCCGTGCGCACCGGGCGCTATCTCCCCGAAAACGGCCTCGACCACGCGGACTTCTCGTTCCGCCGCGCCTATCAGCCGCCCGAGCGCCGCTACGCGCTCTGGAACTTCGACCGCGCGCGCACGGCCTGGGAGTACCTCACGGGCCGGCGCTTCAACGATCCCGAGACCATTCCCTACGCCGTCCGGCCCGCGCTCAAGGTCGGGACGGCGGACGTGATGCACGTCCTCGCCTCACGGAGCGCCTACGAGGAGCGCCGCGGATTCGGCCCCGAACACCGCACGATGCGCGACGTCTCAAACGTCGGGACCTTCGACGCGGCGGTCTATGAACTTCACGAGGAACCGCTCCTCACGACGGGGTGGCGCGCGTCGGGGCGCCCCTCGCAGCTTCCCTTCACGCCCTTCTTCCCGCTCGCGGGCCCGCCCGTCGCGGAGACGCTCCTCGACCTTGAATCCGCGCGCCGGGCGCACTTCTCGCCGCCCCGCGAAGTCTTCGACTGGCGCGCCGACCGCCCGCTCTGGCGGGGGCTCGCCGCCCAAACGCTCGCCGACTGGACGGACTTCGACCTCCCCGCTTGGTGGCGGCCCCTGATCGGCTCGCGGGTGCAGGAGGGCGCGAAGATCCGGCGCGCCGCCTCGGAGCTCGCGGCCGCGGCCGGCCTCGAGCGCGCCCGGGCGTTCCTTCACGACTGGAACGAACGCGTCTTCGCCGAGGCCGACGCCGTGGTCTTCGCGGCCTTCCCTGCGATGCGCCCCGTGCCTATCGAGGTGCTCGCCGCGGAACTTTCGCCCGGCATGGGCGAGGTGGAGGCGGCGCTTCATCCGGCCGCGGGCTTTGATCCGGCGAAGATCGACCCCGACACGGTCACCTTCGGTACGGCGACGCCGACGGAGGACGTCGAATGGAACGCGCGCCGTGGGCGGGTCTGCGGGATGACGGTCGAGGAGGACGGCTCCGTGCGGCTGCGCTTCCCCGCCGAAGACGTGCTGCGGCTTGCGCTCCCGGGCGTCCTCACCGACTTCTGGATCTTCGGGCTGGTCGAGGACCGACCCTTCGGCGGATTCGACGTGGTGCGGGTAGCGGGAGAAAAGCCGGACGAATGAGCGCCGGACCGCTTTGATGCGGCCGCCCGCGTCTCCCCGGGGGCGGCCGCCCGCTCGGGCGCTTCAGCGCTCGAGCCCGTACGGCCACTGACTCGTGCCGTACATGTTGAAGACGTGCTTGTAGCCCGAGGCGATCAGGATGCGGGCGGCCTTTTCGGCGCGCACGCCCGAGCGGCAGACGACGAGCACTTGGGCGTCCTTGTCGGGCTGGGCGTCGAGCGTCATGCCGAAGCGAAAGCGCGAGAGCGGCACGTTCACGGAGCCCGCGATGCGCTCCTCGGCGAACTCGTCGGGTTCGCGCACGTCGATCACCACGACGCCCGCGGCCATCATCCTCCGCGCCTCTTCGGGCGGCACCTTCGCGTAGGCGGGGTCCGAAAAGGTGAGGGGGCGCGAGGGTTGGGGCGAGACGGGTTCGAGGGCCGCTGCATCGGCCGCGGCGCCCGTCATGGCGGCCGTCACCGCGGCGGCCGCGCAGAGATTCTTGATGTCCTGCATCGTGATCATGAAGCTTTGAGAAAGGGAATAAAGTTCAGGGGCGGGCTGCGCCGCCCGGAAGCCTCCGGGGCGGCGCAGGCCGCGGTTCTCCGCATTCTTTCACGCCTTCGACCCTCCCGTCCTCAAGCCATGCCCGCAGACGCCGCCCGAATTGAGCACTTCTCCACCTCCACCGCGCCCGTCGCGCTCGTCACCGGCGCCTCGAGCGGCCTCGGTGCGGAGTTCGTGCGACTTGCCGCCGCCGACGGGTTCCGCGTGATCCTCACGGCGCGCCGCCGGGAGCGTCTTGACGCCCTCGCCGAGGAGCTCGAGCGGCAGACCTCCCGGCCGATGCTTGCGCTCCCTCTTGATCTTTCGGACCCGGGCGCGCCCGACGAGATCCTTTCGCTCCTCTCGGAACTCAACGTCGTGCCGGAAGTCCTCGTCAACAACGCGGGCTTCGGCGCCTTCGGGCCGATGGTGGAGATGGACCCGGAGCGGACCGGCCGCATGATCGACCTCAACGTCCGCGCGCTCACGGAGCTCTCAATCCGGATCGGCCGCGAGATGCGCGACTGCGGCTGCGGGCGGATTCTGAACGTCGCCTCGACCGCCTCCTACCAGCCCTGTCCCTTCATGGGCGTCTACGGAGCGACCAAGGCGTACGTGCGCTCATTCACCGAGGCGCTCGCCGAAGAGCTCCGCGGCACGTCCGTCACCGCCACGGCCTTCTCTCCGGGACCGACCGCCACGGAATTCGGCACCGCGGCGGGGCTCGCCGCCGAAGGCGCGCTTGACCTCTTCGACTTGGAAAAGGCCGAGCGCTCGGCCGCCGACGCCGCCCGCACCGGTTGGATCGCAATGAAGGCCGGGCGCCCGGTCGTGATCGACGGGTGGATGAACCGCCTCATCGCCCGCGTCGTCTGGGCGACGCCCGAGCCCCTCGTGCGGCTTCTCGCCGGACGGCTCCTTGGGCGGCTCAAAACCGAATAGAAGGCCCTCCGCATCGGGACCCTTTGGCGGCCCCCTTTGGCGGCCTTCTCAGCGGCCTTTTTGAGCGACCTTTGCGCATACCTTGCGTCCACTTCGTTTCGTCTAAGGCTTCCTATCTAGGGTGGATCCCTCAGGCGCGCGGGGAGGCCCGAAGGGGCTACCGCATAATGAAGGAAAGACAAAAAACGCCGCTCCGCGCGGGGCTCTTCAACCCTTTGCGGCGCGGCAGAAGAGATCAAGCAAAGAGGTTTCCATGCAGCTCAACACCATCTCCCGCCGCGGCCTGATCGCCGCCGGCGTCGCCGCCGCCCTCGCGCTCGCCGGCTGCGGCGAGGACAAGGGCTCCGCTCCCGCCGCGAAGAAGGCCGAACTGATACCGGTCGGCATCGTGCAGCTCGTCGAGCACGACGCGCTTGACGCCGCGACCCGCGGCATCGTCGACGCCCTCGCCGCCCGCGGCTTCAAGGACGGCGTGAACATCAAGCTCGACATTCAGAACGCGCAGGGCGACCAGTCGAACCTCCACAACATCGCCAACCGCTTCGTCTCGAACAAGGACAAGATCATCTTCGCCGTCGCGACCCCCGCCGCCCAGGCCGTCGCCACCGTCGCGAAGGACACCCCGATCGTGGGCACCGCGATCACCGACTACGTCGCCGCCAAGCTCGTCAAGAGCAATGAAAAGCCGGGCGGCAACGTCACGGGCGTCTCCGACCTCGGCCCGATCGCCGCGCAGTTCGACCTCCTCATGAAGCTCGCCCCGAACGCCAAGACGATCGGCACGATCTACAACTCGAGCGAAATCAACTCCGCCGTCCAGGTCGAGATCCTCAAGAAGGCCGCCGCCGAACGCGGCGTCGAGGTGCTCGAAGCCACCGTCTCGAACGTGAACGACATCCAGCAGGCCGTCGCCTCCCTGAAGGACAAGGTCCAGGGCCTGTACCTCCCGACCGACAACGTGATCGCCTCGGCGATTCCGGCCCTCGCCAAGGTCGTCAACCCCGCCAAGATTCCCACCGTCGCGGGCGAGATGGGCATGACCTCGGCCGGGTGCCTCGGCTCCATCTCCGTCGACTACTACGACATCGGCAAGATGACGGGCGAATTGGGCGCCGACATCCTCGAAGGCAAGAAGAAGCCCGCCGACACGCCGATCCAGCACGTCACGACCGGCACGCCGGTCTTCAACCTGAAGACCGCCGCCGCGATCGGCATCACCATCCCCGAGGAGCTCAAGAAGGGCGCCAAGCTCTTTGAGTAGCGCCTCGCGGAGGCGCCGCGCCTGAGATAAAGCGGAGCGACCTGGAGACCGGGAGTTCCCCGATGCGGGACCGGCCTTCACGGCGAAGCTCCGCTTTTTCTCGTTCTTCCCGCCCCGTGGGGAAGGGCGCCCGGCGCTCGCCGCTCTTCCCGGACCTCCCGGGCAAGCCCCACACATCCCGCAAACCTCTTCCACCAACAAAACCAAAGAAGGTCCCCCGCGGACCTTCGGCGCGTACCTAGAAAGGAATCACCGATGCTCGATCTCATCATTTCAACCGTCGGCCAGGGCCTGCAGTGGTCCGTCATGGCGATAGGCGTCTTCCTCACCTTCCGCATCCTCGACATCGCCGACCTGTCGGTCGAGGGCTCGTTTCCCCTGGGGGCGGCCGTCGCCGCCACCGCGATCACCTCGGGGCTCGGCCTCCCGGCGGCCTTCGTCCTCGCCCTCATCGCGGGTTCGCTCGCGGGCTGGGTGACGGGCGTCCTCACGACGAAGCTGCGCATCCCGGCGCTCCTCGCCGGCATCCTCACGATGATCGGGCTCTATTCGGTGAACCTCCACGTGATGGGGAAGTCCAACATCGGGCTGCTTCAGGACGAAACGGTCTTCACGATTCTTGAGAACGGCCTCGGGCTCTCCGTCTCGCTGAGCGGCATCGTCGTGGGACTCCTCTTCGCCGTCATCGTTTCGACTGTGATCTACTGGTTCTTCGGCACCGAGCTCGGCACGGCGATCCGCGCGACGGGCTTCAACCAGCAGATGGCCCGAGCGCAGGGCATCAACACCAACACGATGATCGTGCTCGGCCTCGTGATCTCGAACGCCCTCGTCGCCCTCTCGGGCGCCACCGTCGCGCAGGCGAACGGCTTCGCCGACGTCGGCATGGGCGTGGGCACCATCGTGATCGGCCTCGCCTCGGTGATCATCGGCGAGGTGCTCTTCGCGCCGAAGTCCTTCAAGTCGAGCCTGGTCGCCGTGATCCTCGGCTCCATCGTCTATCGCCTCGTCATCGCCTTCGTGCTCCAGATGGGCATGCCGCCCAACGACCTGAAGCTCTTCACGGCCGTGCTCGTCGCCTTTGCGCTCTCGCTGCCGCTCATCAAGAGCAAGGTCGCGGGCCTTCGCCGCGCCTCCTGATCCCCCGGACCGGAAGGCTCCCTCCAGAACTGAACACGAACGCAGGAATTAGACGAAATGCTCGAACTCAAGAACGTGCACAAGACCTTCTTCGCGGGTACGGCGAATGAAAAGAAGGCCCTTCGGGGCGTCACCTTTACGCTCGAGGACGGCGACTTCTGCACCGTCATCGGCTCCAACGGCGCGGGGAAGTCCACGACGCTCAACGCCATCGCCGGCACCTTCCCCATCGACCAGGGCTCGATCGTGATCGACGGCCACGACGTGACGAAGCTCCCCGAATACAAGCGCGCCGCCTTCATCGGCCGCGTCTTCCAGGACCCGATGCGCGGCACGGCCGCCGGCATGATGATCGAGGAGAACCTCGCGATCGCCGACCGCCGCGGACAGCGCCCGACGCTCAAGTGGTCCGCGCGCCCCGAGCGCACGGAGTACTTCCGCGAGCTCGTGAAGTCCCTCGGCCTCGGGCTCGAGAACCGCATGACCGCCCACGTGGGGCTCCTCTCGGGCGGCCAGCGCCAGGCGCTCACGCTGCTGATGGCGACCCTCGTGCGCCCGAAGCTGCTGCTCCTTGACGAACACACGGCCGCGCTCGATCCGAAGACAGCCGAAAAGGTGCTTGAGATCACGAACCGCATCGTCACCGAGCAGAAGCTCACGACGCTCATGATCACGCACAACATGCGCGACGCGCTGCGCTTCGGCAACCGCCTCATCATGATGCACGACGGCCGCCCCATCCTCGACGTGCGGGGCGAGGAGAAGTCGAAGCTCACCGCGGTGGACCTGCTGCGGTTCTTCGAAAAGGCGGGCGACGGAGTGTCCGACAAGATGCTCCTCGCGAGCTGATGCCCAGGCGCCTCAGCCTTGGGTCCTGAGCGCCCGGCATCCGTGAGGGCGGCGCCTCTCTCTTGAAGGGAGGCGCCTCACGCGGAGCCGGGCGTTCTGCCGCCGTCCTTTGTTCCGGAGAAGTTGGCGGGCGCGCCGGTGGATCCGCCCTTCGACGTTCCTTTTGACGCCCCGTTGACGTTCCGGCGGGAGAATCCCCAACCTCTCCTCATTCAACCGCAAATTCTCCCGCCATGACCTCTTCGGAAGACAAAACGACCGGCGCCGCCCGCCCGCAGCTCCGGGCCGGCCTCGACCGCCCCGGCATCCCGCGCACCGTCTGGGCGCTCGGCTTCGTCTCGCTCCTGATGGACGTCTCCTCGGAAATGATCCACGCGCTCCTGCCGCTCTTCATGGCGGGGACGCTCGGTGCGAGCGCCATGATGATCGGCCTCGTCGAAGGCGTGGGCGAGAGCGCCGCCCTCGTCGCCAAGGTCTTTTCGGGCGCGATCGCGGACCGCTTCGGACACCGCAAGCTCCTCGTGCTTCTGGGCTACGGACTCGGCGTTCTCGCCAAGCCCGTCTTCGCGCTGGCCGACCAGATCTGGATCGTGCTCGCCGCGCGCTTCTTCGACCGCATCGGCAAGGGCGTGCGCGGCGCGCCCCGCGACGCGATCGTCGCGGCCGTGACGCCCAAATCCATCTGGGGCGCGGCCTATGGGCTGCGGCAGTCGCTCGACGCCGCGGGCGCCTTCGTGGGGCCGGCGATTGCGAGCCTCTGCCTCTGGTTCTGGACCGAGGACTTCCGCACGATCTTCTGGGTGGCGCTCATTCCAGGCGCGCTCTGCATCCTCACGATTCTCTTCGGCGTCGAGGACGACGCGGACCGGGCGGTGAAGATGAAGCCCGCCCCCACCGGGATCCGGGAGTTCTTCGCCGTCCGCTCGCCCCTCTTCACGCAGGTGCTCGTCCTCGGCGTGATCTTCTCGCTCGCGCGCTTCTCGAACGCCTTCCTGGTGCTGCGCGCCGCCGACTGCGGGATTCCGACCGCGGCCGTGCCGCTCCTGATGGTCGGGATGAACCTCGTCTTCTCGCTCTCCTCCTACCCGGTCGGGCGGCTCGCCGACCACATGGATCCGATGAAGCTCCTCGCCCTCGGGCTCATTCTGCTCGCCGCGGGCGACGTCGTGACGGCGCTCTTCGCGACGCCCGCCGGGATCATCGCCGGCGTCGTGCTCTGGGGGCTCCATCTCGGCGCGACGCAGGGCGTGTTTTCGCTCCTCATCGCGGAGTCGGCGCCCGAAGAGAAGCGCGCCACGGCCTTCGGGCTCTTCAACTTTGCGAGCGGCGCGGCGATCCTCTTCGCCGGGCTCTTCGCGGGGTTCCTGTGGGACGAAGTCGGGGCGGCCGCCACCTTCTGGGGCGGTGCGGTCTTCGCGCTTGCGGCCGTTGTGCAGACGCTGCGGGTGAGAAGCCGCACGCGGTTCGGGCAGACCTGATCGGGTGCCGGGACCGGCGCCTCACCGGGACGCGCGTCCTCTCAGAGCGCGAGCTCCTTGGTGAGCGCCTGGAACTGGCGCAGGTTGTGCACGCGCAGCTTGTGGTAGAGGTTGTTGCGGTGTCCCTGGACGGTCCGCTCCGAGAGCGAAAGGTGCTCGGCGATGTCGCGGTTCGCAAGGCCCTGCGCGAGGAGGCGCGTCACCTCACGCTCGCGCGGACTCATCTGCCGGATCACCTCTGCGGCCTCGTCCGCGGTGAGCCCGCCCTCGGCCTGCGCGGCGCTGATGCGCGCGGCCGCCTCTATCGCCGTCGTGAGGGCTTCGGCGTCCACGGGCTTCTCGAGAAAGTCGTAGGCGCCCATCTTGAGCGTGCGCACGGCGGTGGGGACGTCGGCGTGTCCGGTGATGAAGATGATCGGGAGCGTGAGGTTCAGCTCCTTCATCCGGCTCTGGAGTTCGAGCCCGGACATGCCCGGCATGCGGATGTCGAGAAGCAGGCACCCGGGCGGAGTTGAGGAATAGGACTTCATGAATTCCTGCGCGCCGGCGTAGGCTTCGGTGCGCCACCCCTTGCAGGCGAGCATGAAGGCGAGGGCGTTCCTCACCTCCTCGTCGTCGTCGACGATGCGTATGAGCGATGTGCGCTTGAGGTTCTCGAGCGTCTCGTCGGCTGCGGTCATTTTGAGCTTTCCGGTTCGTTGAGTTTCAGTTGATTTGTTGTCTCTCTTGCGGGACGCTTCATGCGGTCGGCAGCGTCACCCGGGCGACGAGGCCGCCCTTGGGGCGCGGCTCGAAGACGAGGTGTCCGCCCGAGGCTTCGGCGATTGCGATGGCGATCGGGATGCCGAGGCCCTGGCCGGCCGACTTGCTCGTGATGAGGGGCGTCGTGAGGTTGACGAAGTCCTCCCTCGAGAGCTGCCGGCCGGTGTTTTCAACGACGATCTCGATCACGCCCGAAGTTTCCGGCGGCACGCGGGCATAGATGTTCACCGCGGGCTTCTCGGCGCTCACCATCGCGCCCGAGGCGGCCTCGAAGGCGTTCTTCAGAAGGTTGTTGAAGAGGAGCTCGATCTCGAGCCCGTCGCCGCGCACGACGACGCCGTAGAGGCCCTGGTTGGAGAACTTGACGCCGCCCGTCATCTCCGAGGAGAGTCCGCCGTAGACGCGCTCAACCGCATCGAAGAGCGTCACCGCCTGGTCGCGCCTCTGCTGGTTCTTCGAGTACCCGCGCACGCGCGCGACGATCTCCTTCGTGCGCTCGACGCCCTTCAGGATCCCCGCGCGGCTCATTTCGAGCATCTGCAGGTTGAGGGAAGGTTGCTTCAAGAGCTCCTTCATGCCCTCGCAGTAGTACTGCACGGCGGCGAGCGGCTGTGCGAGCTCGTGGGCGATGAGGTTGGAGAGCTGCCCCACCACGGTCGCCTTCTGCATGCGCTCCATGCGGGCGCTGAGTTCGTTGACGCGCGCCTGCGCGGCCTGCTCCTCGGCGATCGAGGCCCGGAGCTCGGCCGTGCGGCGCCGTACGAGGTAGGCGACCCGCCAGCTGTGGAGCCCGAGGCCGAGAACGAGGAGCCCCGCGAGGATGCAGTCGACGACGTGCGTGAGCACCCACTGCTTCACCGTGGGTTCGCGCAGATAGGCGTAGTTCTCGATCTTGAGCTCCCGGTAGAGCCGGTCCACGGGCCGCAGGTCGGTTGCGACCCCCCAGTGGTGCCCCGGCGCGATTTCGGGGATCGAGAGCAGGGTCTTGGCGATCACGTGGGCGGCGCCCGGCGCCGAGCCCTGCATGACGGAGACCATGATGTTGGGGTATGTGCGCGAGGTGTGCGCGCAGTGCAGCGTCGGATCTTGGCGCGGTTCGAGCACCCGGTAGCGGGCGCGGACTTCCGGCGCGAGGCTCTCGAGCCAGCACGCGCGCACCATCGCGACGTCGGCTTCACGCGTGTCGAGCCGCCGCGCGATCGAGCCGTTCTCGCTGTCGCCCGTGTAGTGGACGTCGCCGAAGAAGTGCTCCGGGTCGAAGCCGCGCACCGCGATTTCCCCGAGGGCCGTGCGGTAGCTCATGAAGGCCGAGGGGTAGCTCGCCGAGAGGCGCGATCCCTGGAGGTCCGCGATCGTCTGGAAGCGGTCGTCGTCGCTTCTCACGAGGATCGCCGTCGCGACGCCCGTGTTGGGATTGGGCTGGAGCTCGGTGATGAGGGTTGCCACCGCGATCGCGCCGTAGGGCCTGAGCCTCATGCTGAATCCCGAGCTCGCGATGAAGACGTCGATGCCGCCCGTCTTGATGAGGTGCTCGAGCTCGGTCCATGGCACGCGGGGATTCACCTCGACCGGATAGGGCGCGAAGGCGAGCTGAATCGTTTCAAGCGTCCGCCGGAGCGCGAGCGTCGTCTCGGGCGTCTCCCAGAGCGAGATGATGCCGACCCGCAGGGGACGGGACTGGTAGAGCTTCGCCGTCGCGCCCGAAATGCCGTCGAGACCGCCCGGCGCGGCCGAAGAGGCGCTCTGGGACGCCGCCCCTTCGGCCGAGGCTCCGGCCGCGCCGAACGCAAGAAGCGCGGCGGCCCAAAGGAGGTGGACGAGAAGCGGGCGGATCATGGTGGAAGGCGCGTAAGGCGTTTGCAAAAGGTATTGCCGGAAGTTTAGACGGCCGCAGGTTTTCGCAGGCGATGTGCAGTCGGCAGGGAGCGCGGAGCGTCTTTGACGCGCGTCAGGCTACTCGAGTATCTCGACAGTAATGATTGTCTCAGTTCGGAAGAAAGCCTCAAGCAAAGGCAGTTCGAAAGGATTGAATCTCTTCAGGACGCACGGACGGCGCCGCAGGTCCCGCAGCGGGATCCGGATGCCGTTCGAGGAACACAAGAAAGGAGAAGAATCATGTCAGCGAGTCTTTCCCGCCGCAGCTTCATCGCAGGATCCGCCGCCATGGGCGGCATGATGTTCGGCATGTCCGGCGCCGCCGAGGCGAAGACCCCGTCGAAGTGGGACTTCGAGGCGGACGTCGTCGTGGTCGGCGCGGGCGCCGCGGGCATTCCGACGGCCATTCGCGCGAAGGAGGCCGGCTTCTCGGTCCTCGTCGTCGACGCCAACTACGACATCGGCGGCCACGCGATCATCTCGCAGGGCAACACGCTCTTGGGCGGCGGCAACGCCGTGCAGAAGAAGTACGGCATCAAGGACGATCCGGAGACGGTCTTCAAGGACCTCACCGACTGGTCGGTGACGCTCCCCAACGGCTTCGCCGACTTCCGCTACAACGACCGCGACATGCAGCGCATGCTCGCCGACGAAATGGTCCCGACCTACGACTGGCTCGTGAAGATCGGCGTTCCGTTCCTCGACAAGAAGCCCGACAACGCGGGCGCCTACGGTGCGGGCTGCTCCGCGCCTCGTGAACTCCACTTCTCGTGGACCAAGGGCGCGTCGCTTGAAGCCCCTGCGGGCACCTCGGGCACGGTCCTGATGCGCTCGCTCGAAGACGCCGCGCGCAAGGCGGGCGTCAAGTTCCTGATGAACTACTACATGGACGACATCTTCCAGGACGCCAAGAAGCGCTGCATCGGCCTCAAGGCCCACCGCACGCCGAAGATCCTCCCGGACGGGACGGAGTTGAAGGGCTTCCGCTCCGCCGAGGACGTCGTCTCGACGAAGAAGGAGATCACCGTCCACGCGAAGAAGGCGCTCGTTCTCGCCACGGCCGGCTACACGGACCACGTTGCCTTCCGCCGCATGGTCGACCCGCGCCTCACGAAGGAGTTTGCGGCGGCCGCCTGTGAATATTCGCCTCAGGACGCTTCGGGCACCCTCGCCGCCATGCGCTGCGGCGCCGGCCTCTGGGGCCTCACCAACGCCTACGCCGAACGCCCCATTTCGCTCACCCGCGGCGCCGTGATCGGCGTGCGCGACACGTACCTGCGCTGGGCGCCGGAATCCCCGATCTTCCCGCTCGTGAAGCACTCGGGCGTGGCGTTGCGCAACTGGCAGAACGCGATCGTCGTCAACTGGTGCGGCAAGCGCTTCTTTGAGGAGACCTCGTCGGCGGGCCTCACGAAGGACTCCGCGAAGATGACCTCCTACGGGACGGCGAACTCCACCCGCGGCCTGATGAACGGCACGAACGGCGCGCACTTCAAGGACGGCGCCCCCTACGTCCAGGGCGACTGGCGCAACATCAACCGCACGAAGTACAACCCGATCAACTTCATCGCCGCGGCGCTCGCGATCAACGAGGGCTCGCACGCTCCGGACTGGTCCGCCGGTCCTCAGTGGGCGATCTTCGACAGTGAGGCTCTGAAGCGCGAACGCATCCACACGGGCGAGAAGTACGTCGATCCCGAGTACTTCTTCTCGGCCGACACGATCGAGGAGCTCGCCGCGAAGATCAACACGAACCCCTACATGTCCCACAAGATGGATCCGAAGGCGCTCGCCGAGACGGTTGCGAAGTACAACTCCTACGTCGATCAGGGCAAGGATCCGGACTTCGACAAGCCCACGCCGCAGTACAAGATCGAGAAGGGTCCCTTCTACGCGGCCTGGACGTCCGTGACGCTGCACGACTGCTACTGCGGTCTGCATGTCTCGAGCGCCTGCGAAGTGCTCGACTGGGAGGGTGAGAAGATTCCGGGCCTCTACGCCGCGGGCGAAGTGACGGGCGGCAGCTCCATGCACGGCCTCGCGCGCGGCCTCGTGCAGGCCTTCGTCCTTGGCAAGACCTTCGCGGCCTTGAAGTAAGTCCCCCAAAGGAGAAGAGCCATGCTCAAGACCCCGCTTGCAGCGCTCGCCGCTCTGGTGCTCGCCATGGCTCTCTCCGAGGCGCCCGAAGTCTCCGCCGCCGAAAAGGCGGACCCGCAGCAGTGCCTGATGTGCCACGGCGGAAGCTTCGACGCCCTGAGGGAGCAGACCAAGAATTGGAAGGACGAGTTCGGCTCGCCCGTCCAGCCTCATCAATACCTTGATCCCAACGCGGCCAACCCGCATGCGGGCGCCAAGGTGGTTCCCGACTGCACGGGCTGCCACAAGGCGCATCCGCTGCCGCCGCCGAAGGACTACAAGCCGGAAGCCGCGTCGCTCTCCATGTGCTATGGGTGCCATCACATGGAGAACTTCCAGAAGTGCAGCGACGCCGGCTGCCATGAGAAGTAGCCCGTCCGCCGTCGGTTCCGGCGGATGAGGGCGCCAGCCTTTTCTCTCCTTTCCACCCGGAGCGCCTTCAAGCGGTGTTCCGGGCTTTTTTGGCTCAAGCCCGCCGTGGCGCACGCCTCGACGCCCGTCGATCTTCGTCTATGGTGCTTGCGCGCCTGCGGGGATACACTTTGGCGAAACTACCTGCTGCGGCGTACCTCCAAGGGAGGGGCGCGGTGCAGGAGCCCGCATTTGGACGCCGCCAAAGAACAATCATCCATGTCATCCATGCCGAAGATCGACCTCAAGACCGCACCTTCGAAATACATCGCCTACCGCGTGGGCGTGCATCACTTCACGTTTCACCGCACGTTGCGGTGGGTGCTTCTCGACGCCGTCGCAACGGGCTTTCTCGGCGCGCTCCTGATCGGCCTCAACACGCCCGTCGCGGAGCGCACGGTCGCGGGCATCGCCTCGAATCCGCTCGCCTGGCTCGGGCTTGCCGCCGCCTGGGTGATCGGGTACCTGCTCTCGCGCTACGAGATCCGCAGCTGCCGCGAGGTCTTCGACGAAATCCCGTACGACTACTCGCTCGGCACCTTCACCCGGCAGTGCACCTGGGCGCACGTCTTCACCTTCATCGTCTGCGCCCTCAACACGCTCGGGATCTTCGTGGTGCGCCAGGTGGCGCTTCCCGACTATCTCCAGTGGCTGCGCTACTTCCCCGGGCTCGAGTACTACCTCTCGATGATTCCGACCGCCGTGATCGGCCTCTTGATCTACGGGTGGTTCACGCTGCAGATCAACAAGGAGATCATCGGCGACGAGGCGCACGTCCACGGAGAACGCGCCTGATTGAGTGAGCGCCGCCCTGTTCGATCGGGCGGCCCGCTGAACCTTATTTTCCCGATCTCCTCTCACGCACGAAGGGGTGGATCGCTGGGTCGGGCGGGGCGGCGGAACTTTCCGGCATCAACGTCAACACGCTGCGCTCGCGCCTGCGGCGTTTGGGCTTCGAGCGCTTCAGCCGCTCCTGACTCAGCCGCGGTCGGCAGGCGCAAAGCGCCACGAGAAGAGCGCCCCGAAGAGCAGTACGGCGCATCCCGACCAGAAGAGCGCGGCGACGGGGAATTCCTCCGCGAGAACGGGGAACGCGAAGGCTGCGCCCATCGAGCCCACGCGCGAGACGGTCGTGGTGAGCCCCACCAACCTCGCGCGGGTGCGTGCGGGAAAGAGCATGTTGGGAAAGACGAAGTCGAGAGGCGTCTGCAGCCCATAGGCGAGCGCGAAGAGGATGAAGGCCGCGCCCGTCATGAGGGTCGAATGCATGTCGCGCCCGAGCGTCACGGCGGCGAGGGACGCCGCCATCGCGAGGAAGGTGCCGATCAGAACCGCTTTGGGACACCGCGCCAATGCCGGATGGGCGGCCGGGAGGACGCCGAGGAGGAAGCACCCGTAGAGGAGCAGCACCTGGATGAAGGCGTTCTTAGTATCGAGAAACCCCGAGAGGATCTTCGTCGAATAGAACATCAGGACCGTGGCGGGGATTGTTTGGGCGAGCCAGAAGACCGTGCAGAAGAGAAACGCCCGCAGGGAGCCGGGCTCCGAGAAGGCGCCCCGGCGGCCGCCCGGAGCAGCGTCCGCCCTCCGGCGCGCCGCACTCCAGGCGGCGGATTCAGGCACGCCCCTGCGCGCCGCCCAAAAGAGGAGCGCGAGGGCCGCCTGCACCCAGAGGAAGGTCGTCCAGGAGAGGTCAAGGGCGAAAATCGGGCGGGAGAGCAGAACCGCGAAGAGTGCGCCTGCGTACCACCCAAACATCAGAAGCGAGAGGTGCTGCGCGCGCTCTTCTTCGGCGATGAGCTCCGTGATGAGCGCCTGCCCGACGGGATAGTCGCCGCCGAGGAGCAGCCCCATGAGGGCGCGCAGCCCGAGAAGTGCCGAAAGCTGCGCGGCGCCGACCGTGGCATCCACGTCCGCAGAGGCGCCGAAAAGGAGGAGGGAGGCGATGGTTCCGGCGCCGAGTGCGAGCATGGAGCCCGAGAAGATCCGCCGGCGGCCGAAGTGATCCGCGAGCCAGCCGAAGACCACTGCGCCCACGGAAAAGACGAGAAGGTAGATTCCGGTGAAGGCGCCCGTCTCCCAGGCGGTCATGCCCGGAATCATCATGATGAGGAAGGCGGCCGATCCGGTTGCGTAGCCGTCGAGAAAGGGCGTGCCTGCCGCAGCGGCGCAGAGGCGGCGTGGGGAAAGAACGGCGGAGGACATGGCTCGGGCTCTGGAGGGAAGCGCCGTCAGGGGGCTCTGGGCTTCACCGCGGGGGAATGAACAAGATTATCAAGAATATAGTGCCAGGCCTGGATCTTGAGCTTCGGGTTGGTGAGATCCACGCCGAACTTGTGCGAGTAGAAGAACCCTTCAAGCGCCATGATGGCGACGAGCGCCGGGGTGCGGACGTCCTCGGGGAGCGCGGCGATACGGGCGTGGAGCTTCTCATACCACGCCTTCACCGGACGCATGAGTTCCTCGTCGTGAACGAAGTTCGAGTGAATGGCGAGCCCGACCGAAGCCCAACCGCGGTTGTCGCGGTCGAAGCTCCGGAACCACTCGATGAAGCCCGGAACAAGCGTCTCCTCGGGCGAGCCGTCGAAGAGCGCCTCATGACGCGAGAGCTCGGCGTCGAGATGCGCGGCGTATTCCTCCACAAGCGCCGCCTGCAGCGCGCGCTTGCTCTTGAAGTGGTACATCAATGCGCCCTTGCTGATGCCGGCTTTTTCGGCGGCGTGGTCCATCGTGAGCGCGCCGATGCCTTCTTCGAGAATGATCGCCTTCGCGGCGTCGATGATCGACTGCCGGGTCTTGACGGCCTTGATGCTTGCCATTTGGGTAGGGTTCTTGGGGGGCGGGGTCGGAGAGATGCACGCCATTCTAGGACTGCCGGCCGCAGATGGCGAAAACCCGACGGCCCGCAGCTCTCGATGGGAGCCGCGGGCCGTCGGGCGGAAGGAAAGATGTGGCGCGCGCGCCGAAGGCGAGGTTGGGCCTCCAGGAGCGCGCACTTCATCCGCAAAGGACTACTTCGCGGCGGCGGCGGCCGCCTTGCCGGCGATGCGACCGAAGACGATGATGTCCGTGTAGGCGTTGCCGCCAAGGCGGTTCGTGCCGTGCGTGACGCCCGTCACTTCACCCGCGGCCCAGAGGCCCGGGATGACCTTGCCTTCGGCCGTCAGGGCCTCGGCCTTCTCATTGATGCGCACGCCGCCCATGGTGTGGTGCACCGAGGGCACGGCCTTGATCACGTAGTACTTGCCCTGGCTCATGTCGACGAGGCCCGCGCGGTGGTGGAAGTCCTTGTCGTTGCCCTTGCCGGCCATCGAGGTGACGCGGTCGGTCGTGGCCTTGAGCGAGTCATAGGGGATCTTCGTGAAGTCAGCGATGCACTTCAGGTCCGGGCAGGTGGTCATGATGCCCTGCTTCGTGAAGGCGTCGTACTCGGTCGGGTGTTCCTTGACGGTGTTCGACACGGCGCCGATCTTGTCGTTCCAGAGCACCCAGCAGTAGCCGCCCTTCTGGTTGAGGATCGCCTCGGAGAGCACGTCGCGGCGGCCGAGCTCCTCGACGAAGCGCTTGCCCTCCTGGTTGAGCATGATCGCGCCGTCAAAGCGCGCGTCGGCGATGAGTTCGATCACGCCGGAGATCGGGTCGCAGATCGGGTAGGTCTGGATGTACTGCATGTTGACCAACTCGGCGCCGGCGCGCTGGGCCATGTAGAGCGCCTCGCCCGTGGTGCCCGGAGCGTCCGTGGTCTTGAAGCGTTCGTCGATCTTCGGGTTGTACTTCTTCACCATCTCGGGGTTCGCACCGAACCCGCCCGTGGCGAGCACGACGCCGCCCTTGGCGTTGAAGGTGTATTCGACGCCCGCCATCGTGGCCTTGACGCCCACGACGCGGCCGTCCTTGTCCTTGATGAGCTCTTCGGCCTTCATGTTGGTGATGACCGGGATGCCGAGCTCATCGGCCTTCGCCTGGAACTTCGTGATGAATTCCGTGCCGGTGTGGCCGACCGGAATCAGGGCGCGCTTGCGGGAGTGGCCGCCGAAGAAGAAGAGGTTGTCGGGCTCGAAGCGCACGCCGAGGTAGTCGCGGCACCATTCGGCGCCGGCCAAAGCCTGATGCGTCATGACGTCGATGACCTTGAGGTCGCCCTTCTTGTCGCCGCCCAAGTACGTGTCCTTGGCGTGGAGTTCGGGCGAGTCGTCATTGATGCCGATAACGGGCTGGACCCAGTTCTTCGCGGCGTTCATCTCGGCGCCGGAGATCAGGGAGTTGCCGCCCACCATCGGCATTTTTTCGAGCAGCACGACGTTCGCACCGGCGTTCTTCGCTTCGATGGCGGCGGAGAAGCCCGCGCCGCCCGCGCCGATCACGACGACGTCGTAGGAGGAGTTCTTCGGCAGGTCCTTCGCGACCTGCTTCACGGCCTTCTTGTCGGCCTTGCCGAGCTTCACGCCGGCCTTCTTGGCGGCGTCCTGAACGGCGGCGAAGAGGCCCTTCGAGGTGAAGGTGGCGCCCGAGACGGCGTCGAGCTCGACGGAGTTCGCCTGAACGATGTGGTCCTTCAGATCGGTGAAGACCTGCTTGGCGAGCACCGGGTTCTCGGCGTTCTTCTTGATCTCGATCTTCTGGATCTTGCCGTCGTCGAAGGTGACGGCGACCACGATGTCGCCGTGCTTGCCGACGCCCACGCCCTCGGTGGTGACCGGAGCGGCGAGGAGGGAGGCCGAGGCGGCGCCGAAGGCGATGGCCGCGGCGGCGGTGATCAGGGACTTCTTGAACTTCATGATGGATACGTCCTGTACCTGAAGAGGTTTGAGTAGGAGGTGTGATGCTACGGATTATAGGCAAAACCGACCGAATGGTCTTTTTTGTCCCTCGCTAGTTCTTATGGTTAACCCCGACTAATGCAATGTATCTAGATGGAAAACAGTTGAAAAACCTAAATAAATTGAATGAATAGGTGTTTTCACTAGTCATAAACGCGGCATCCATAAAAACCGACCAGGCGGTTTGTTATGAGCGTAAATTCTGCCTCACCCAGGACGGAGGCCAACCCGAAGGCCGAGCCGTCCCGACGTCAACATCTCCACAGTCCTTTGGGAAAACTGCAAAATGCGTCTCACCACTCTTGCCTTCACAGTTGGTCTTGCATTCATGTCCGCCGCCGCTCAAGCCGCCGTCACGCTCGACGGCCGCACGCTCACCCAGGAACAGGCCTGGTCCGCCGCCAACGGCGAAGAGGTCGTGATCGCTCCTGAAGCGATGAAGCACCTCACCGATTCCTACAACCTCGTGATGACCGCCGCGCGCCATGGCGTCGAGATCTACGGCCTCACGGTGGGCGTTGGCCTCAACAAGGACCACCACCTCTTCGACGCCAAGGGCGAGCTCACCGACGTCGCCAAGCAGGCGAGCATCGACTTCAACCGCAACATTCTCCGCTCGCATTCCGTGGGCTACGGTCCGTCGCTCGATCCGAAGATCGTCCGCCTCTCGATGGTGATTCGCCTCAACACGCTCCTGAAGGGGCGCGCGGGCGTGCAGCCCCGCGTTGCGGAGCTCTACCGCACCTTCCTCAATGAGGGCATCACCCCGGTGATTCCGAGCCGCGGCAGCATCGGCGACGCCGACATCACGCTCGCCTCGCACGTGGGCGCAACGATGATGGGCGAATGGAAGGTGACGGTGAACGGCAAGGAGATGTCCGCCGCCGAGGCGCTCAAGGCGAAGAACATCACGCCGCTCGTGCCGCAGGGCAAGGACGGCCTCGGCATCCTCTCGACCAATTCGGTCGGCGTCGCGATGCTCATGGGCGCGATGAAGACGATGCGTCAGGCCGTGAAGGTGACGCCCACCGTCTTCGGCCTCACGCTTGAGGGCCTGAACGGCAACGTCGCCCCGTTCCTCACGCAGACCGTGAACTCCCATCCGCTCCTCGGCCTTCAGGAAGCCGCGAAGAACTTCCGCGAAGAGCTCAAGGGCTCCTACCTTTGGACGTTCGACAAATCCCGCAGCCTGCAGGATCCGCTGAGCTTCCGCACGACTGTCTATACCTATTCGGAAGCCTTGCGCGCGCTCTCAGAGCTCGACGCCCTCGTGAACATCCAGATCAACTCTTCCGACGACAATCCCGGCGTTATCCTGAACGCCTCGAAGGAGGACTACGAGTCGAGCCAGGTCGCGCAGTACTTCGTTGATGCCGAAGGCCTGAAGGGCGCGATCATCCCGTCGGCGAACTTCGAGCCGCTCCCGATCGCGATCTCCGCTGAACGCGCCGCCATCGCGCTCGCCCACGTCGCCCACAACTGCGTGCAGCGCACGATCCGCCTCGACGAGGACCGTTTCTCGGGTCTGCCGCGCTACCTCACGGCCGAGTCCAACAAGAACGGCCACAACTTCGGCGCGACCGAGGACTCGATGGTCTCGATCTACGCCGAGAACGTGGACCTCGCGAACCCGGTCTCGATGGACGGCTCCGCCGTTGAAGGCAACATCGAGGACACCGCCTCGAATCTGCCGCGCATTGCCGAACGTCTGAACCGCTCCTCGGAGAACATCATCGACCTCTACTCGATGGAGCTTCTCCATTCGACCCAGGCGATCGACCTGCGCCGCGCGAAGCAGTCGAACGTTGAGCTTTCGCCCAAGACCGAGGCCCTCTACAAGGCCTACCGCGCGAAGGTGCCCTTCGTCTCGAAGGACCGCATCTTCTCGGGCGATCTTGAGGAAGGCATCAAGATCCTGAAGAACTGGTAATGGAGACCGCCGGCCGGCCTTCTGGCTGAGGCCGGCGCTCCGATGCGCAGGAGGCTCCGTCTTCGGGCGGGGCCTTTTTCTTCGTCAGGCGCAGCCCGAGAGGAGCCGCCGCCCGGCAAAACGAAGGCCCGGAGGTGCGAGTGAACGCACCGCTCCGGGCCTTCGTTTCTTGGGACGGACTGCGGCGGAGCACTGAGGGGGCGCTTCGCCGCAGACCTTCTTCAGGGGACTTATTCGATGCCGATCACCTTGAAGCCCGCGCCCTCGACGGTCGCGCGGAGCATTTCGTCCGTGACAAAGAGGTCGGCGTCCACCACCGCCTGCTTCTTCTCGAGGCTCACCGTGACGGCTTCGACGCCGGGCAGGGCCTTCAAGGCCTTTTCAACCGACGCGGTGCAGTGGCCGCAGTGCATGCCTTCGATGTGGATGGTCTTCTGAGTCATTTTTCCTTCCTTTGCCGGACCGTTTGCGACCGGGCGGGTGGTCGGGGACGCGGGAGCGCCCTCGGGGACGAGTTTCGGTTTGAAGAATCTTAAGCGCAGCGCGTTCGTGACGACGGAGAAGGACGAGAGGCTCATCGCGGCCGCGGCGATCATCGGCGAGAGCGTGAGGCCTTCGGAGGCGAAGACGCCCGCCGCGATCGGGATGCCGACGGCGTTGTAGATGAAGGCCCAGAAGAGGTTCTCGCGGATGTTGCGCATCGTTGCGCGCGAGAGCTCGACCGCGCGCACGACGTCCGTGAGGCGGCTCTTCATGAGAACCACGTCCGCAGAGGCGATCGCAACGTCCGTTCCCGCGCCGATCGCGGCGCCGACGTCCGCGGCGGCCAGGGCCGGGGCGTCGTTGACACCGTCGCCCACCATGAGGACGCGCCTGCCCGCGGCGTGGAGCCGGCCGACCTCTTCGGCCTTGCCGCCCGGGAGCACGCCTGCGACGACGCGGCTGATCCCGGTCTTGGCGGCGATGGCGCGCGCCGTCGCCTCATTGTCGCCGGTGAGCATCGTCACCTCGATCCCGAGCTTTTCGAGCGCGGCTACGGCTTCGCGCGAATCGGGCTTCACCTGGTCGGCGACCCGCACGAGGCCGAGGAGCGTCCCGGGAGCGTCCGCCTCCGGGACGGAGCCCACGAAGAGCGGCGTCTCGCCTGCGTCGGCCGCGGCGTCGGCCGCCTGACGGAGCGTGTCGGGGATGGGGACGCCGAGCGCTTCGGCCATGCGGGCGTTGCCGGCGAAGTAGCGCCGGCGCCCGATTTTCGCGGAGATCCCCTGGCCCGCCGTCTGCTTGAAGTCGCTCGAGGGCTGCAGAGGAAGGTTCTTCTCCTTCGCCGCGGCGACGATGGCCGCGGCGAGCGGATGCTCCGAAGCCGATTCAAGGGACGCCGCGGTCATGAGGAGCGGCGTCTCGAGCCCGGGCATCGCCGGGGCGAGACCGGCGACCACGGGCTTGCCCGTCGTGACGGTGCCCGTCTTGTCGAGCACCGCCGCGTCCACGCGGCCGAGGAGCTCGAGGGCGGCCGCGGTCTTGAAGAGGATGCCTCGCTTCGCGCCCTGGCCCGCGCCCACCATGATGGCCGTGGGGGTGGCGAGTCCGAGCGCGCACGGGCACGAGATCACGAGGACCGAAATCGCACAGGTGAGTGCGAACCCGAAGGATTCGCCGAGCATGAGCCACACGCCGAGCGTGAGGAGCGCGATCGCGATCACGACCGGCACGAAGACGCCCGAGACCCGGTCGGCGAGGCGCGCGACCGGCGCCTTGGTGCTCGTCGCTTCGTCCACGAGCCGGATGATCTGCGCGAGCGCGGTGTCCTCGCCCACGCGGAGCGCCTGCATCACGAGGCGCCCGGAGGCGACGAGAGTCGCCCCCGTGACGGCGTCGCCCACGGTCTTCTCGACCGGGATGCTTTCGCCCGTCATCGCGGATTCGTCCACCGACCCCGAGCCCTCCGTCACCACGCCGTCGACCGGGATGGTGGCGCCGGTCTTGAGAACCACGAAGTCGCCGGACTTGACGGCCTCGCGGGCGACGACGACTTCGCGGCCGTCCTTCAAGACCACCGCGGTTTGGGGGGCGAGCGCCACGAGACGCTCGATCGCGCCCGTGGTCTTCCCCTTCGCGCGGGCTTCGAGCCATTTGCCCACGGTGATGAGCGTGACGATCATCGCCGCGCCCTCGAAGTAGAGCCCGTGGATGAGGTGGAGCGCGTGCTCGGTCATGCCGAGGCCCGCCATCCACGAGGCCTCAAGGAGCACCCAGCAGCCGTAGATGAAGGCCGCCGAGGCGCCCACGGCGATGAGCGAATCCATGTTGGGGGCGCGCATCCAGAGCGCCTTGAAGCCGCGGATGAAGAAGACGCGGTTGAGGAACAGGGGCGGGAGCGACAGGAGGAGCTGCAGCACGCCCCGCATGAGCCCGGCCTCGTCGCGGCCGAGCCACTCGGGCATCGGGATCCCCATCATCGCGCCCATGCTCACGTACATCAGCACGACGAGCGAGCCCACCGACCAGACGAGGCGCGTGCGCACCTCGCGGGCGGCGGCCTCGGCCTCTTCGGCGCGCGACGGGCCCTTCTTCGGGCCGTCGGAGCCCTCCGAGCGCGAGGCGCCGTAGCCCGCTTCGGCGACGGCCGCCTCAATCGCCGAGGTGAGGGCCGCGGTGTCGGCGACCCGGGTCTCGACCTCCATCGTGTTCTTGAGGAGGTTCACCACGGCGCAGTCCACGCCTTCGACGGCGGCGGTGACCTTCTCGACGCGCGCCTGACAGGCCGCGCAGCTCATGCCGGTGACGTCGAAGCGCAGCCGGCAGGTGCGGCCGGCGTCGGGCGCGGCGGGAGCGGACGACGCCGAGGGCGTCGATTGAGCGGGGGCGGCGGGCGAATCCGCCGCCTGTGTGTTCTGAGTCATGTTGAAAAACCGGCGCAGGGAGTCCCCGGCCGGTGCGGAAAGAAGAATCATTCAGATCCCCCCAACTATAGAGCCTCGCTGCGGCGGGACGGCATCCGCCGTTGGGAGGCTTCGGGGGTGGGAGAGGCGCCTCGAAAGGAGCATATCGTTCGATGCATAAGAACGATTTGTTCGATCCGTTCGATTCAATCGTACGAACGACGCGGCATTTGCTAGACTCGCGCTCCGCTCTTTCGCACAGGCGGAGCGGTTCCTCCGCCGCGCCTTTTCAATCCTTTCCGCCACGCCTCACTTCCGGAGCTCTTCACCCATGACCGCCGCCCAACGCCTCCGCGGACTTCCGACACCCATGGCCGGCCTCGCGCTCGGCGTCGCGAGCCTCGGCTGGTGCCTCGAGAACGCGCTCCCGCTCCACGGTTGGGGACAGATCGCGGGAGCGGCCGTCGCGTCGCTGCTTCTGGCGCTCCTCGTGCTGCGCTTCGCGCTCCACTTCGACACGCTCAAGGCGGACCTCAAGCACCCGGTGGCCGGAAGCATCGTCCCCACCTTCGCGATGGCGCTGATGGTGATCTCGCGCGCGGCGCTCGACGCCCTGCCGCGCTTTGCCGTCGGCCTCTGGTGCGCGGCGGTCGCGGTCCACTTCGCGGCGCTTGCGGCCTTCGTCTGGTGGCGGCTGCGCGACCCCGGGATGGAGAAGATGGTGCCCTCGTGGTTCGTGCCGCCCGTGGGGTTGATCGTCGCCGACGTGTCGTTTCCCGGCGTCCCGGCGCTCCTCCCGCTCGCCGAAGCGCTCCTCTTCGTGGGGCTCGCCTCCTACGCGGTGCTCCTCCCGCTGATGCTCTACCGGCTCTTCTTCCTCCCTCCCGTCGCGCAGGCGGCGAAGCCCACGATCGCGATCATGGCGGCGCCCGCGTCGCTCTCGCTCGCGGGACTCCTCACCATTCACCCGGAGCCGAATCTCCTCCTCACCGCGCTTCTCTTCGGGATCGCGGTGCTGATGACGGCGGCCGTCTACTTCGCCTTCTGGCACCTGCTGCGGCTGCGGTTTTCGCCCGGGTACGCGGCCTTCACGTTCCCGATGGCGATCGGCGCGACGGCGCTCTACAAGCTCTCGGCCCTGGTGGGTCGCTGGCCCGAAGGGGCGGCGTACGCCGGGGAGCTCCGCCTCATGGCGCACGCCGAGCTTGCGGTCGCGGCGGCGGTGATTCTCTACGTGCTCGCGCTCTACCTGAAGCGCCTGCCGGAGTTTCTGCGCGCCTGACCGCCCGCGCCCGGTGCGCGCCCCCGGTCTCAGAGTCCGAAGGGCTCGGGGGCGGCGAGCCGCACCGGCGCACCTGTCTGCGGATCGGGAAAGACGATCTCGGCGGCGTGAAGCTTGAGGGGCGTCGCCGTCGTGTCGGCGAAGAGCCCGGCGCGGCTGTAGTAGGGGTCGCCTTCGATCGGGGCGTTGAGCCCCATCGGATGCGCCGCATGAATGCGCAGCTGATGCGTGCGGCCCGTGCGCGGGAGGAAGTCCACGAGGGTGCGCGGCCCCGAAGGGGTCGCCGCATTCCCCACGCGCCGCCAGTCGGTGACGGACGGGCGCCCCCGAAGCGCCACCATCTGCCGCAGGCGGTCCAGGGGGTGCGTCGTGATCGGGAGCTCGACGCGCCCCGAGCCGGCCGTGAGCGCACCCTCGAGGAGCGCGCGGTAGCGCTTCTCGACCCGGCCCTCACGGAAGGCCGCCATCAGGGCCTTGACGCCCTCAGGCGTGCGCCCGTAGAGCAGGATCCCGGAGGTGTCCATGTCGAGCCGGTGGACGGCGGTGAGCGTCGAGCCCGTCATTTCGGAGGCGATCGTCAGCGCATCGGGGAGCCCCCCGGTGCCCGGCACCGAGAGGAGGCCCGAGGGCTTCACGACCGCGATGAAGTCGCGGCGCTCGAGAAGAATCTCCGGCCTGAGGCGCAGGATCTCCGGGTCCTCGGCGCGCGGTTCGCTCGCAAAGGGAACGCCTTCGAGGAGGCGCTCGACGAGGGGCTTCGTCGTCGTGCGGGGCGAGAGCGCCATGCCGTCCCACTTGACGTCGTGCACCGGACCCGGCCCCCGCCACCATTCCATCGACGCGGCGGGCCGCAGGCGGCGGCCGGCGGCGTTCAGGCGCCCAAGGGCGAGGAGGTTCGCGGCGAGCGGCGAGCGGAGCGCATCGAGGAGCGCCCGGTTCCAGTGCGCGAACGTGAGGTTGAGGCCTGCGCCGCCCCCGCGTGCGATTTTCTCCGGGCGCTTCGCGCGTTCAGACCGTGCGAAGTCGAGGAGCGTGAAGACCTCCCCCATGACGGTGACGAGGGTGGCCCTCGCCGCCTGCGCCTCAAAGAGGTCGTCGGGCGTCACGCCCGCGACGGCGTCCGCGGCGGGAAGAACCTCTCCGGGCGCAATGACGGGGTCGTGATGGGGCTCCTCGGCCGAGAGCGCGAAGAGCCGCGGACCGCACGACGCGTCGAGGTCCTCGACGATCAGGAGCCCTCGGCGCCCCCGAGGCGCCTTGAACACTCCCGCCGCTTCGAGAATCCCGCGGGCGGCTGCGGCCGCGCGCACGGGGGCGCCGTGCCAGGGCGAGGGGAACCGGGCGGGGAGGTCCGCCGGCGTGAGGCCGGGGAGGGCGGTGAGGTCGGGCATGGGGAATGGGCGGAGGTGATGACGGAGGCGGACGGGCGCCGCAAGCCGGAGCATTCCGGGCAGCCGGCCCAGCCGGAAAAGGCCCTCATTCTAGAGAGTGCGGACCGGCGGCGCCCCTCCTTCTGATCTCCGTCATTGGTATGCGGCGCTCTTTACGAAACTACCACTTTCGATGATAAGGAGAACCATTATCATTCGCATCAACGAGGTTCGGCGGGACGGCGAGGAGCGCTGTTCGAGAGACCGAACTCGAAGAAATTCAAGGAGATAACTGAGATGGACGCTTTCCGCATTGAGAAGGATTCGATGGGTGAGGTCAAGGTCCCGAACGACAAGTACTGGGGCGCGCAGACCGAACGCAGCTACGAAAACTTCAAGATCGGCATTGAGAAGATGCCCGTTGAGATCGTGCGCGCCTTCGCGCTCCTCAAGGGTGCCTGCGCTCAGGCGAACCAGGCCTTCGGCAAGCTCGACGCCAAGCGCGCGGACGCGATCGAAGAGGCCTGCGACGAAGCGCTCGCCGGCAAGCTCGACGGCAACTTCCCGCTCGCCGTCTGGCAGACGGGCTCGGGCACGCAGTCGAACATGAACATGAACGAAGTGTTCGCCAACCGCGCCATCGAAATTCTCGGCGGCAACTTCCGCGACAAGGCCTCGCTCTCGAAGGACCTGCTCGTCCATCCGAACGACCACGTCAACATGTCGCAGTCCTCGAACGATACGTTCCCGTCCGCCCTCTCGATCATGTCCGTGATCGAAACGACGAACTACCTCCTGCCGCGCCTTGAAGGCCTCGAGAAGGCCCTCTACGCCAAGTCCGAGGAGTTCAAGGACCTGATCAAGTCCGGCCGCACGCACCTGCAGGACGCCACGCCCCTTACGCTCGGCCAGGAGTTCTCGGGCTACGCCTCCATGCTCACGCACAGCCGCGAAGCGATCAATGCGGCGCTCGAACCCTGCCGTGAGCTCGCGATCGGCGGCACCGCGGTCGGCACCGGCATCAATTCGCCGGAAGGCTTCGGCGCCAAGGTCGCCGAGATCCTGACGCAGAAGACGGGCGTGCGCTTCAAGGACGCGCCGAACAAGTTCCACGCCCTCACGAGCCACGACGCCGTCTGCCTCCTCGAGGGTGCGCTTGCCGGCCTCGCCGCCGACCTGATGAAGATCGCCAACGACATCCGCTGGCTCGCCTCGGGTCCGCGCTGCGGCCTCGGCGAGATCAACATTCCGGCCAACGAACCGGGCTCCTCGATCATGCCGGGCAAGGTGAATCCCACTCAGTGCGAAGCCGTGACGATGGTCGCCGTCCAAGTGATGGCCAACGCCACCGCGATCAACTTCGCCGCGAGCCAGGGCAACTTCGAGCTCAACGTCTTCAAGCCCGTGATCGCCTACAACCTGATCCAGTCGATCAAGAACCTCGCCGACGTGATGAAGTCCTTCGAGATCCACTGCGTCACCGGCATCACGGCGAACAAGGAGCGTCTGCATGAGCTCATGACGCGCTCGCTCATGCTCGTCACGGCGCTCTCGCCCCTCGTGGGCTACATGAACGCCGCGAAGATCGCCCACTACGCGCACGTCAACAACAAGACCCTCAAGGAAGCCGCCCTCGAGCTCAAGATGTGCACGGAGGCCGAGTTCGACCAGTACGTCGAGCCGACCAAGATGATTCATCCGAATCCCGTGAAGAAGTGCGGCTGCGGCTGCGGCTGCACGAAGTAACCGGAGTCGGAGCGGCGCGGGAGAGTTCTCCCTCCTGCGCCCTCTGATGAGGGTCATTCCGCACGAAGGGCGCGTGGTCTCTCGGGACCCCGCGCCCTTCGTCCGTCCGGAGGGGACTGAGCCAATGCAAGGCCTGGCCGAACAATTTGATCCAAGTCGTGAAGTCTGCTCGAACGGCCCCGAAAGGGGCGCTTTGAATCAGATCGGCGCTGCGGCGGGTGTTTTGGGCCGCCGGGCGCTTTGCTAATATCTTCGGATCCACCGGAGGGCGCGCCGTCGGAAGGGCGCCATCAATAGAAGTTTCACTTCCCCGCCGACGCAAAAAGAAGAACTGGAAGGAGGTTTGTTCAGTGGTTCCCATCACGCTTCGACAGCTACAGGTGTTTCTCGCAATCGCCAAGGCGGAGAACATCGGCGCCGCGGCCGAGAGCCTTTCCATGAGCAAGAGCGCCGTCTCGCAGGCGCTCTCCGAACTTGAAGGTCGCCTCGGCGTACAGCTCTTCGACCGCAGCCGCGGACGCATCTTCCTCACGGCCGAAGGACGGCGGATGATGCCGCAGGCCGACGAGATGGTCCACCGCGCCGACGACATTTCGGACCTCTTCCGGCAGACCCGCCGCTACTGCCAGTTCCGCGTGGGCTGCACGCGCACGATCGGCACCTTCATGATCGCCGATCTCCTGCGGAGCTTCCGCGACGAAAAGGGCTGGATGCCCGCGGCGGAGATCGCCAACACGCGGATCATCGCCGAGAAGCTTTCGCGCTTTGAGCTCGACGTCGCGCTGATCGAGGGCCCCGTCACCGACACCGACCTCGTCACGACGCCCTGGATGAGCGACGAGATGGTGGTGGTGGCGCCCAAGGACCATCCCCTGACCGGGAGGCCCGTCACCTACCATGAGCTCGAGAACGTCTCCTGGGTGCTGCGCGAAAAGGGGTCCTCGACGCGCGACTTCTTCGAGACGCAGCTGCGCCAAAGGCTCGCCCGCGTGGACGTGGCGGCGGAATTGAACAGCTTCGACGCGATCCTGCGCACCGTGCTCTTGGGGCTCGGACTCACCTACATGTCCCGCCGGGTGCTCAACGACCCCTACTACGGGCGCTTCCTCTCGCCCGTGCAGATCCCCGACCGCTTCCACCGGCAGCTCACCTTCTGCCACGAGCGCGGGAAGTACCTCTCGAGCGACATCGAGTCCTGGATCGAGCACTGCCGCAACTACGCGCGGATCATGGAGCGGCGCGCCGCCGAAACCGAAGCCGAGGTCCGGCAGTCGCCCGCGCCCCCCGTTCAGTCCGCTTCTGCTGTAGTCTATTGAGTCTCATTCTCAATCGATGCCCGAAGTGCCTCCCCGCGACGGGGAGGCTTCGGGCGGGCCGTCCGCTCTGCGTACGGGGACGCCTTGAATGCCCTCGGTGCACCGGAACGGCCTTCAGGAAGGATTGCCAACGACATGCCCACCTACACACCGATCTCCGAACACTTGAAGCCCCTCGACCCCAACGCCGCCTACGGACTCATGAACACGGGCGCGACGGCCTTCATCAGCGCCGCGCACGAGGGCGACGGCGACGTGATGACGTGCGCTTGGAACTGCGCGCTCGCGCTCAATCCGACCAAGGTGACAGCGGTGGTCTTTGCGGGCCACTACACCCGCGCCCTGATGGAGAAGAGCGGGTACTTTGCGCTTGCCCTCGGCGCCGTCGGGAACGTTGAGGCGGTGCAGAAGCTCGGATGCGTCTCGAAGAACAAGGACCCGGAGAAGCTCGAGCACTCGGGCGTCGAATTCTTCCTCGCGCCCGGCTGGGAGATGCCGCTCCCCGTCGGGTGCCCGGCCTACTTCATCTGCCGGATCGTGCCCGAAGCGAGAAACGAGAGCGAATACAACCTCTTCATCGGCGAAGTGGTGGCGGGCTGGGTGGACGATCGCGTCGCGACCGAAAAGGGCGAGTGGCGCTTTGAAGACGCTCCGCGGGAGCTGCGCACCGTGCATTCCGCCTCGGGCGGGCGCTACTACGCCGTGGGCGAGGCGATCCGCGTCGGCCGCTGACGGCTCCTCCCGCATCCGTTAACATTCCCGCGCCCGCGCGGAGCCTTCCGAGGCGCTTCACTGAAGTCCTCCGGCTCCGGCGGGCGCTTCTGCATTTGATCCTGATGAGGACCCGTCATGCCCGAACTCTTCGCCATTGAAACGCCTGAGGACTACATCCGCGCGCTCGCCGCCGTGGATCCGATTCTCTTCCGCAGCCTCGAGCACGTGCCGCTCGAGATGACCCCCGAGGACGAATGGGCCGACGAGATGGTCGTGCGCATCGAGGCCTGGGAGAACAAGACCTTCCCGCACAAACTGATGACGGGCGCCGAGGCGGTGGCGATCTGGGCGAAGCTCGAGGGCCTCACGGCCGAGGCGCTCGGCGCCGCCGCGGGCGTTCCGCAGGCGGGTGGTGAGATCCTCGCGGGTGCGCGCGAGCTGACGCCGGGCGAGATGAAGGGATTGATGACGAATCTCGGCCTCCCGTGGTCGGTCTTCATGTGGCCCGTCGGCTGGTCCGCCCGCCGGGTTGAGGCGGTGATGGAGCGCAAGGCCGAGGGGGCCGCCGGCGCCGCGCACTGACGGCCTGACGGCTTCTTCCAAAGACAAAAATCCCGGCCGGCGTGATTCCCTGCGCCGGTCGGGAGCCTGAACTCCGGGTCTTCGAAGGGGCGGCCGGGCGGCCGGTCTCCCTGAAGCCCGGAGACTCCGCCAGCGGCGCCTCACCGAGGCGTAGCGCCCGTGGGAGCCGCGGCGGAGGAGGGGAGATGAACGTGGGTCAGAAGAAGCCACGCTTCGCTTCGGAGAGGCTCACGTAGACGTTCTTCATCTGGCTGTAGTGGTCGAGGATCACCTTGTGGGTTTCGCGGCCGATGCCCGATTCCTTCCACCCGCCGAAGGGCGTGTGGGCGGGGAGCTCATTGTAGGTGTTGACCCACATGCGGCCCGTCTCCACGGCGAGCGCCACGCGGAAGGCGCGGTTGACGTCGCGCGTCCAGACGGCGCCTCCGAGGCCGTAGACGGAGTCGTTCGCCATCGCGACCACTTCGGCTTCGGTCTTGAACTTCACGACGCAGGCGACCGGCCCGAAGATCTCCTCGCGGCAGACCTTCATGGTGGTGTCGCAGTCCACGATGAGCGTCGGGCGCATGAAGGCGCCCTTCATTCCCGGCACATCGGCGCGCACGCCGCCCGTGAGGACGCGGGCCCCTTCGGCCTTCGCCTCCTCGACCCAGCCGAGGATCTTCTCGAGCTGGCGGTCGTTCACCTGCGAGCCCATCTGGGTCTCCATCGAGAGCGGGTCGCCCACCTTCACCTTCTCGAAGGCCGCGGCGAGCGCCGCGACGAACTTGTCGTAGATCCCTTCCTGAACGAAGATGCGCGAGCCCGCGCAGCACACCTGCCCTTGGTTGAAGAGGATGCCGATTTGGGCGCCCTCAATGGCCTTGTCGAACTGGCAGTCGTCGAAGACGATGTTGGCGGACTTGCCGCCCAATTCCAGCGTCGCCGGGATGATGCGCTTCGCGGCCGCGAGCCCGACGTTGCGGCCGATCTCGGTCGAGCCCGTGAAGGCGAGCTTGTCGAAGCCCGGGTGCTCGAGCATCGCCTGGCCCGAAACGGAGCCGCGCCCCGAGAGGATGTTGACGACGCCCGGGGGGAGGAATTCGTTGAGGATCTCGCCGAGGACGAGAAGCGACAAGGGCGTGGCGCTCGAGCTCTTGATCACGACGGCGTTGCCGGCGGCGATGGCCGGGGCGATCTTCCACGCGCCCATGAGGAGCGGGAAGTTCCACGGAACGATCTGGCCCACGACGCCGATGGGCTGCCTCAGGATGATCGAGAGCGTGTTCTTGTCGATCATCGTCGCCTCGCCTTCGTCGGCGCGGATGCACCCGGCGAAGTAGCGGAAGTGGTCGATCGAGAGCGGCACGTCCACGAGGGTGGTTTCGCGAATGGGCTTGCCGTTGTCCTGGGTTTCGACGAGGGCGAGCTCGCGGGCGCGCTCCTCGATGCGCTCGGCGATCTTGAGGAGGATGTTCGAGCGTTCCTCAACGGACTTCGCGGCCCAGAGGGGTTGTGCGGCGCGCGCGGCCTTCACCGCGCGGTCCACGTCGGCGGCCGAAGCGTCGGCGCACGTCGCGAGCTTCTCGCCCGTCGCCGGGTTGAAGGTGTCGAAGGTGCGGCCGCCCTCGGCGTCGGTCCATTCGCCGTTGATGAGAAGGCCGTAGCGGTCCTTGATGAATTGAGCCATTTGTCTGCTCTCCGTCAAAGTTGGGCGGTGCGGGGAGTCCGCTTCACGCCGGAGGAACTTCCGGCCCGGAGGCGGCTCCGGGGAGCACCGCGTTTCGTTGAGATCAGACTACGGGGTGGTGGGGGCGGCGCGATAGTCGCCGTTCGAAGAGGGGCTGTATCAAGGGGGTGTAGGACAGAGGGCGTAGGGGTTGACGCCGGGGTGCTCCGTTGAGGCGGCGGATCCCGGCGTGCGGAGGCTAGAGCGCGAAGGCGGGAGCGCCTTCGGGCGGAACTTCAGGAGGTCCGCCGAAAGGCGTAGAGACGGAGTCTTTAGAACGCCGAACCCGTTGATCGGCGGAAGAATTTTGTTGCGGTTTTTACCTCGAACAGCCCATTGTTGTGAAAACCACCGGTCTCGAAGCTTCCGACTACCGGCGGTAGACGGAGGCCTGATCGGAACAGCCGGGCCTGCGGCGCCCGGCCGCGCCGAGACGCCGCAGGAGAAGCGCGTCTCGACGTGCCGAAGCCGCGGCGGCGGCCGCCGCGCCGGCGTGTCCCGCATCGGCGGCGAAGCGGACGCCGTCGAACCAGTCGAGGACCTGCACGAGGGAGCGGTTCTCCAGCCACGCCCGAAGCTCCGCTTCGAGCGCAGCTTCTTCCGAAGACCCCCCGGAGGCGTCGGCGTCGAGACCTTCGCGCACGGCGTCAAGATGCAGCGTGAGGAAGGCGTGGAGTTGAAGCGCGACGAAGTCCATGAAGAGCCGCCCGAGGAGAACTTCAGGGCGCAGCGGCGCAGGGCCTTCCGCTGCGGATCGGCGCTCCTCGGAGAAGAACCGCTCCGTTCTCTCACGGACGCGCCGGGCGATGCCGGAGAAGCCTGCGGCGTCGCCGTCAGCCGCGACGACGCGCTGCGAAGGCGCGAAGTCGAACGATTGACTTGCCGTCACAAGCGCCTCGTCGGCGGGAAGGTTCTTCGCAGGTTCTGCGAACGCGACGGGCATGCCGCTCCCGATGGAATAGAGGATCACGAGCCGCGGCGGCTCGTCGTCCGCATCCGCAAAGACCGGTGCGGGCGCGGCGAAGGAGGGCGCCGCAGCGTCAAGCACCAGGAACCGGGCCTTTTGATCCTCGCGTGCGGCGCGGAGCCGGAAGAAGAGGTCCATGGCGGCCTCTGACCGTCCGAGCACTTCGAAGAGCGCTTCGCAGTCCTCTTCGGTGAGGGGCGCCGGCGAGGGGAGCGGGTGCGTGACGCCCCAGGCCTCAAGGCGGGAGAGCGAGGCGCCTTCGGACGCGATGCGGAAGCGCGCGACGGCGGCAATGCCCAACGCCGCTGCGTCCGGGAAGACTTTGCGGAGATCGGCGTCGATGCCGGAGGCTTCGCCCGCCCAGTCGAGAAGGCTCCTGAAGCGCTCCTCAACCGGCAAGGATGACGACGACGGCGAAGAAGACGCAAGCGCCTGCGTCTCCTCAACCGTCTTCCGGCGCTTCAGTCTCGTCGGAATCATCTCAGTCGAGCCCGCGGGGATTTTGCCGAGGAGTCGCGTGGAGACGGTCTTCGTACGCTTCGTTTCCGGATCGTATTCGGTGACGCGCTCATAGACGTAAACGTCGCCGTTGGGACGGGTTTCGCGGCGTTCTCCGACGTGACGCCGGCCGGTGAAGGGACGGCCCATGAAGTTCTCCTCGATGCGCCTCTTCGTCCGGCGCTTGATGTGGAATGCTGAGTTCTCGCCCGCAGCCGCATGCACCATGCGGCGTCTCCAGGCTCAGGCAGGCGGTCCGGGCCCCTCGGGTCACTCCTCGGGCTTCAGGAGGAAGAGCGTGTGCGAGACGCCGAGGTCGGGGACCTCCCGCTCGATCGTGAAGCCCGCCTCGCGGAAGATCCCGCGCAGCTCCGCGCCGTTGAAGAACCGGCTGTTGCCGTTCGCGATCACCGTGAAGTAGAGGCTCGTGGCGGCGAGCGACAGTTCTGCCGCGCGGTGGCGCTGCTCGTCGACGAGGGGCTCGAGGACGGCGAGCTTCGCGCCCGGGGCCATGGCGCGCCGCGTGCGCGTGAGGATGCTCACGGCTTCCTCGTGGCTGAAGCAGTCGAGGAACTGGCTCATCCAGAAGAGGTCGACGCCCGCGAGCGCGGAGAGTTTCGCGGGCTCCGCGTCGGTGAGCCAGTCGATCGCGGCGCCTTCGAGCCGCTCCTTGACGTCCGCGAGTTCAAGGTGCGAGGGAAGCGCGTCCACCTCCACGGGAAGGTCCACGACGACGGCGCGGGATTCGGGGAAGCGCTCGAGGAAGCGCTTCGAGAAGCGCCCGGTGTTGCCGCCCACGTCGGCGAGCTTCTTCGGGCCCGCCGCGCCCCAAATCGTCGTGATTTCGTCGAGTGCACTCTCGTAGGCGCGGTCGCTGTGCCAGTGATCGAACCCGAACCAGGCCGAGCGCGCCTCGTCGGGGAGTTCGGGCAGGTGCGGATAGATGGTCTTCCAGGCGGGGTTGAAGACCTCGAGCCCGGCCGGGCGCCCTTCGGTGAGCGACGCGCGCGTGCGGCCGAGCGCGTCGTAGCAGACCGATTCGGTGAAGAAGAAGTTCGCCCGGGTCATCTCGTCGTAGGCGAGGAGGTCGCCCACTTCCGTGAGCGTGAGGCCCGTCAGGCGCTTCTGCGCCGCCGGCGCCGTCCCGTCCGTTTCGTCCGCTTCATCGGCTTCGTCCGCGCGCGCGGTGCGCCGCAGCACGCCCGCGGGAACGAGGATGTCCGTCATCACTTCGACGGCGTAGGGCGGGAGCTTCGTTTTGGCCGCGAGCTCGCGGGGGCTCATGCCGGGCGCTCCAGAGAGGGCGTCGAGGACGCCGAGGCGGAGCGCCGCGGCGGCGGCCTCGAAGATGAAGGGGGCGAAGGCGAGGCGCTGGGCGTCCTCGAGCACGTTGAGGAAGTTCGGGCGGGAGCGGCGGAGCATGGTCTTGATGCAGGGTCGGTGAATTGGGTCAGAGGAAGGTGCGCACGTGCGAGGCGAATTCGTCGAGGAGCGCCTCGGGTGGGAGCTTCACGAAGTAGAGCACCCGTTGGGCGGGGGCGCCGAGGAGCGTGAGGGCCCCCACGGGGGTCCGGAGGAATTCGATCGGCACGTCGCCGCCCTCCGGGTCGCGGGCGACGAGTCCGCCGTCCCAGAAGACGTCGGCTTCGGGTGCACGGGCGTACTTTTCAAGAAGGAGATCCGAGTCGGGGCTTGCCGCAGGCGACTTGCGGTCTTCGCCGTTCATCTTCTGCGCGGACTCGATCGCGCCCCAGGCGGCGAGGAAGGCCTCCTCGGCGCGGGTGAGATCGACGACGTGGAGCCGCTCGATCTCCCGGGCGAAGTCGGGCCCAAGTGCGAAGTCCGAGAGCCCGGCCAGACGCGGATGGGGCTTCACCACCTCCAGGTCGAGCCCCATCGGGCGGCGCGAGAGGGAGACCGCGACCCCGCACTCGGTGTGCGCGATCGCAAAGCGCCCGATGCGGCGTCCGTCGTAGTCGGCGAGCGCAGGCCCCTCCGGAGGTTGCTCGCGCAGGAAGAAGGACCCCGCCGCCGCTTCGGACGCAAGATTCGCGAGCCGCTGCGCGAGCAGCCGCCCGCAGAGGCTCTGGTGGCGGCGCGGCGCATAGGTGAAGCGCGCGAGGCGCGCCTGCGTGGGCTCGGGCAGGTGCGCGGTGAGCGCGCGCTCGGTCGCCCGGTCGAGCTCCCGCGGGAGCGGCATCACGAGCACCACCGCGCCTTCGGGGGGCGGAGGCTCCACCGCCTCGTCCTCGATGTCGAGCTCGAGGGGGGCCATGAAGTCCGGAGCAAAGAGCCGCCGGAGGGCGTCGGTGATGCGCGCCGCATCGTCCCAGCGTTCGGGTTCGCGGAAGACGAGGGCGTCTAGAGGTGTCGGCATGGACGGTTATTCCTCAAAGCGCTTGAAGATGAGGCTCGTGTTGATGCCGCCGAAGGCGAAGTTGTTGCTCATGACGGCCTTCTGCGGGAGCGCCCGCACGGCGCCTGTGACGAAGTTGAGGGGCGCGCAGGCGGGGTCGGGGTGCTCGAGGTTGAGGATCGGCGAGACGAATCCCTCGCGCATTCCGTGGATCGCGAAGATCGCCTCGAGCGCGCCGCAGGCCCCGAGCGTGTGGCCCATGTGACCCTTGTAGGTCGTGTAGGGAACGCGGTCGCCGAAGACCATGTGCGTCGCCTCGCTCTCGGCGACGTCGCCGCGGTCGGTGGCGGTGCCATGGCCGTTGACGAGATCGATCTCCTCGGGCGTCATGCCGGCGTCCTCGAGCGCGAGGCGCATCGCCGCGGCCATCTGTCCGGCCGTCGGGCTTGTGATGTGCGCGCCGTCGGAATTCGTGCCGTAGCCCGCGACTTCGGCGTAGATCTTCGCGCCGCGGGCCCGCGCGTGCTCGAGGCTCTCGAGAATGAGCGCGCCCGAGCCCTCGCCCACGACGAGGCCGTCGCGGTCCCGGTCGAAGGGGCGCGGCGTGTGGGTCGGGTCGTCGTTCCATTTGACGGAGGTGGCGAAGAGCGTGTCGAAGATCGCCGCGTCCGTGGCGTCCAACTCCTCGCACCCGCCCGCGATCATCACCTCTTCGCGCCCCGTCGCGATCGTTTCGTAGGCCGAGCCGATGCCCTGCGAGCCCGAGGTGCACGCCGACGAGGTCGTGCAGATGCGCCCCTTGCAGCCGAAGAAGACGCCGATGTTGACGGGCGCCGTGTGCGCCATCATGCGCACGTACGTGGTGGCGGTGATGCCGCGGCAGCTGTTGGAGAGAATGAGGTGCGCGAGTTCGGCGACGGCCTTGGGCTGGCCCGCGGAGGATCCGAAGGCGACGCCCGTCGCCGGGGAGGAAACCACCGGGTCGCCGAGGAGCCCGGCGTCTTCGAGCGCCTCGCGGGCGGTCTTCACGGCCATCAGGGCGACGCGGCCCATCGAGCGCGTCTTCTTGCGCGGGAAGATCTCGGGATCCACCTCAAAGGGAGCGGCGGGCGCGGCCACCCGCGTGTTGAGGTCCTCGAGCTTCTCCCACTCGGTCATGCGGCGGATGCCGGAGCGGTTTTCATAAAGGGCGGAGCGCACTTCGGGCCAGGAGCAGCCGAGGGGCGAGATCATCGCCATGCCGGTGATGACGACGCGGCGGGGTTGCTGCGGGAGCTTCATCAGGCGATGCCTCCGGAGACGGGAATGACGGCGCGGGTGATATAGCCCGCCTCTTCGGAGAGGAGGAAGGCGACGAGCCCCGCCACCTCCTCGGGGCGCCCGAGACGGCGCATCGGAATGACGGGGAGGATGCGCTCGCGGTCCTCCGTCCCCGCCATGTCGGTGTCGATCAGGCCCGGGGCCACGACGTTCACGGTGATCCCGCGGCTCGCGAGCTCAAGCGCAAGGGCCTTCGCCGCTCCGATCAGACCCGCCTTCGCGGCCGAGTAGTTCGTCTGGCCGCGGTTGCCGACCATCCCCGAGACGGAGCTCATCACGACGATGCGGCCGCGGCGCGCGCGGGCCATCGGGAGCATCAGGGGCTTGAGGACGTTGTAGAACCCGTCGAGATCGAGCCGGAGCACCTGGTCCCAGTCCTCTTCGCACATGCCGGCCAAGGGGCCGTCGCGGGTGATGCCCGCGTTGAGCACCACGCCCCAGTAGGCGCCCTTTTCCGCGACGTCCGCCGCGACGGCCGCCATGGCCTTTTCACGGTCCGCGACGTCGAAGGGAAGCAGTGCGGCGGGGCAGTTCATCCGGGCAAGTTCATCAAGGAGCGAATCGGAGGCGGGTGAGGGCGCGCGGCAGTTGATCACGAGGGAGTAGCCCTCGCGCGCGAGGCGCAGCGCCGTCGCGCGGCCGATGCCGCGGGTGCCGCCCGTGATGAGGACGCGCTTCGGGGCGTCCCCGGGAACCTGGGATCTCTGTGTCATGGGAAATCGGGGAGGGTTGAGGACGAGGGCGGCGGCGCCGGAAGGATTTCCGCCGCCTCTCGGGAAAAAATCAGTCGAAGTAGCCTGCAGGAGGATTGTAGACGTTGAGGACGGCCGAGCCCGCGGGACGGGACTGCGCCGCCCGTCCCTGCGGGAGCACGGTCACGGTGCAGCTGAACTGCCACAGACCCTCATCGCTCTCAAAGGTCTTCTCGACCTCGCAGAGAAGCACGTCGCCCGGGGCGAAGGAGGGTTGTTCGAGCGTCATGCGGCGGGTGCCGAGAAGGAGCCCGGGCTTTGGGGATTCGCCGCGACTGAGCTCCACGGCGCCCGCGAAGACGCCGATCGTCTGCGCCATCACCTCGATGAGCGCGCTCGCCGGAAGCCTTCCGGAGGCGTCCGCGGCGATCGCGTCGGCGCGCACCGTCGTGCGGGTGGCCGCACCCCGTTCGTCGGCGCGGAGCACCTCGTCGATGAAGCGCATCGGCGGGGCCTGCAGGATGAAGTCCGCCGCAGGGGCGGGAGGGGTGAATTGGGTCACGATGCGTCTCACTTCCGGGTGTTCGGGAGGCGCGCTTCAAAGAGAAGCGCCGCGTTGCTGCCGCCGAAGGCGAAGGCCGAGGCGACGACGGCCGGGTGCCGAAGCTCGGCCGGTTGGTCCGCCCGCGTGAGCGCGCGGCGGACCATGTCGGGGAGCGCCGGATCGGGTTCGGCGCCGGGGGCCTCCTCGAAGTTCGCCGGCACCGCGGGGCAGCCTCCGGGGGTCGTGAGCATCGCCCAGGCGACGGCCGCGTTGAAGGCGCCCGCGCCCGCGAGCTGGTGGCCGACCGAGCGCTTCAGGGACGCCGCGGGCACGCCCGGGAGCACCTGAGCAAGGGCCTTGGCCTCCATCGCGTCGTTCTGCGGCGTGGCGGTGCCGTGAAGGAGCGCGAAGCCCACCGACTCGGGAGCCCGGCCGCCCAAGGCGAGCGAAACCGCCTCCGCCGCCCCGCGCCCTTCGGGTTCGGGCGCGCAGATGTGATGGGCGTCCGACGTCTCGCCCGTGCCGGCGAGCACGACGGGGGCGTCGGGAAAGCGTTCGGCGTCGGTCGTCATCAAGAGGAACCCGCCGCCTTCGCCGAGGTGCAGCCCCGAGCGGTCGGCGCGGAAGGGCTTGGCGCGCTCCGCGCTGCGGGCGCCCAAGGCGGAGAAGCCCGCTTCCGTCAGGGGCGAGAGAACGTCGAGCCCCCCGGCCACCACGGCCTTCACGAATCCCGTGCGCAGGAGGCGCGCGCCTTCGGCGATGGCCTTCGCGCCCGCGGTGCAGGCGGTTGAGACCGTGATCACGGGGCCGCAGATCCCGAGGATGCGGGCGGCTGCGGGCGCCGTGCGGCCGATCTCAAGAAGCCGCCACTTCTCTTCGGGAGCCGCCTCGGGGCGCGTGCGCAGCCCTTCGACCACTTCGGGCGTTCCGGCGGCGGTGCCGCCGAAGACGAAGCCGATCTCCGCGGGCCCGACGCCTGCGTCCAAAGCCCGGCGCACGAGGGGGCGGATCATGTGGAGCGTGAAGAGCAGCGTGCGGGTGCGCTCCTTCTCGGGAACGCCGAGGTCGTCGGCCGTGCGGCGCGCGGCCTCGAGAAAGGATTCGGGCACGCGCCCGAGGGCGGCTTCGTCGGGGAAGCTCCCGGGACGGGCGAGGCGCAGAAGCGTCTCGGTCGCATCGTTGCCCAAGGGCGAGAGGAGCCGTGCGGCGGGAATGAGGACCGCCGCGGGCGGGGGATTCTTCGGAGAGGAGGTCATCGAAGGCTGAAGGGCTCGTGTGGCGCGGAGTTTCAAGCCGCACCGGCAGTGGAGATGAGGTTAATTTTAGGCGGCGCCGCACTATTCTTCCCGAATTCGCCGCCTCCTTTTTCCAATAAGCTCTCTGAAAGGAATCCTCATGTCCCGCATCAACGTTCCCGCGCTTCAGGAACTCCTCGGACCCGCAGGCTTGGCGCTGCGCCTCGTTGAGACGCCGTTTTTGAGCTCCGGCGCCGGCCGGTGGCTGATCGCCGCGGACGAGACCGGGATCGTGCGCTGCGCGTCGCTTCTTGACGCCGAGGCCGAGGAAGCGAAAGGGCTCGTTGCCTCCCGCCGCGGCGGGAAGGCCGCCGAAGCGATGGCCGACCGCGCGCTCGAGGCCTACCGCGCCTGGTTCAGAGGCGCTGCGAACCTCACCGAGAACGAAATCCCGTTCTCTGAGCGCCTTCAGGGGCCCGAATACGTGAAGCGTTGCTGGCGTGCGGCCCGCGGGGTGCCCCCGGGCGCGTGCATCTCCTACGGCGAAGTCGCACGCCGCGCGGGGATGCCCGGAGCGGCGCGCGTCGCGGGCTCGGCGATGCGGCGCAACCCCGTCCTCATCCTGACGCCGTGTCACCGCGTCGTGCCTTCGCGCGCCCTCCAAACTCGGTCCATCCAGGACTGCGGCGGGTTCGCGGGCGAAAAGGACGGCCTCAAGGCGGCGCTCAAGCGCGCGCTCCTTCTCTGGGAGGCCGAGAGGTTTCCCGGTCCCGACGCCCTTCGCATTGCGGATTGAGGCGCCGCACACGGTTGGACGCGCCTCTGCCCGGGCGGAAGGTTATTCGAGCAGCCCGGCGAGTCGTCCGAGCACCCGGGCGAGGAGCCCCGACTCCGCGGCTGAGAGGAAGGCGCCGTCTCTCACGTGCTCGGTGCGCACGATCCGGTGGAGGAGCGCGAGGAGCCCCTCCTTCGTGAGGGCGTCCACCTGCGCGGCGTCCGGGCGCTCGGGGAAGTCGGCGGGGAGCGCGGCTTCAAGCGTCCCCCGGGAGGCGCGCCGGCAGAGCGCCTCGACGTCGCTCCAGAAGTTCACGGCTTCGCGCGCATAGGCGACGAAGTAGACCCGGTTGTCCGAAGCGGACGTCCACCGGCCGACGGTGTTCGCGGCGAGAAACGCCCGGAAGCCGAGGATGCGCGCCGTCTCGGGGGCGTCGAAGAGCGCGTCCCGCGCGAGCCTTTCGGCCTCGGCCGCGCGGCTCGCGGCCCGGGCGGCGAGCCACCCGGCGCGGGACCCTTCGCCCGCCGGGTACTTCGCCTCGAGGGTCTGCAGCTTCGCCGTGAGGACTTCGGAGAGGTCGAGCCCGAGGGCGTCGGCCATGAGCACGCAGTAGGAGAGGACGTCGGCGAGCTCGGCCGCGGCCGCCTCGCGCCGTACGGGCCCGAGGTCGTCCTCGCGCGCCCACTGGAAGCATTCGAGGAGCTCTCCGGCCTCAACGGCGATGGAGACCGCGAGGTCCTTCGGGTTGTGCCGCCGCCCCCAGCCGCGGGCGTCGCGGAAGGCGAGCACCGCGCGGGCGGCTCCCGGGGAGAGGCCTCGGGCGGCGGGAGAGGCGTCGGTGGCGCCGGTGGCGGCGGGGGCGTTCGAGGGGGAGGCGGCGAGGCGGGGAGCGGCGGACATGGATGACGGTGGGTGGTGGAAAAATGCGAGCGGCTTCGGGAGGCGGCGTGCGGACGGAACGACCGGCATCCTCGGCGCCCGCCCGATGCCCTAAGATTCAGAGCTTCAGCACGGCGCTCGGAAAGCGAGAACCGCTCCACCGGCATTGTGCACATTCCGGAGCGTCTTATGGCGAAAGCAGACTCAACGCGCGGCGCGAACGCCTCCCGCGCGCCGCAAGGCACCCGCAGCACCCGGGCTTCGGGCTCGGGAAACCGGCCGGGCGGCGACGAGCGCGCCGCGGCGCTCCTCAAGCTCTTCAACATACTTTGGAGAAATCCGCGCATGCGCAGATACGCTCTTCCGGTGGTCGCCCTTGCGGGCGCCTTCTTCTGGATCACCGCCTCCGCGGGCGGCAACGAAACGATCGAGTCCTTCAGTCAGGCGAAGAAACTCCTCGAGGACAAGGTCTACGCCGACCATCGCGTCACCTTCTATTGCCGCGCGAACTACAACGCGAAGAAGGAGATCACGCTCCCCGCAGGCTTCACCACGCCGAAGCACGAAAAGCGCGCGCACCGCATCGAGTGGGAGCACGTGGTCCCGGCGGAGAACTTCGGGCGCTTCTTCTCCGAGTGGCGCGACGGGTCGGCCAAGTGCATCGACGACAAGGGCCGCGGCTTTAAGGGCCGCAAGTGCGCCGAAAAGGCGAACCACGAGTACCGCCTGATGCAGAGCGACCTCTACAACCTCTATCCGGCGATTGGGGCGGTGAACGCGCTGCGCTCCAACTACAACTATGCGATGCTCCAGGGCGTCCCCGTCACGTTCGGGTCCTGCCCGATGAAGATCGCCGACGGCAAGGCCGAGCCGCCCGAATACACCCGGGGCGCGATTGCCCGCACGACGCTCTACATGGCCGAGAGCTACCCGAAGTTCCGCATCTCCAACCAGCAGCGGCAGCTGATGGGCGCCTGGAGCCGGATGTATCCGCCCGACGCCTGGGAGTGCGAGCGTGCGCGGCGCATCGCCGCGATTCAGGGCAATGAGAACAAGATCGTGGTCGAAGCCTGCCGCGCCGCGAACCTCTGGAAGTAGTCCCGGGCAACGAACGCTAACGAAAATGCGTCTTTTGAAGTACCCGCCGCGCCTGTATCCGCTCCCGCAGGCCGCGCGGGTCGCGTAGCATTCCGTAGATAAGTTCTTCAACCACAACGGCTCCCCGGCCGGGTCTCCCACATGAAGCGGATCTATGGCTTCTTCCTCGCACACTCGCGACTCGTAGTCGGCGCGGCGCTCGCCGTCGTCGCCGCGGAGGCGGGCTTCATCTGCTGGCAGCATTCGCTGCAGCAGGAGATCCTCTCGCGGATCACGAGTCCGGCGGGGCTCGCCGAATTCGTCGTGGTCTCCGCGACTCCGGGCGAGTCGAGCTTCTTCGAGCGCCGGGACCGCCTGCACGTCGTCGTCGCCTCCTCGATCTACTCGAGCGACCCGGCCGCGGCCCCCTTGTCGCTTGACTTCGACGTCGTCGCGAACTTCGGGCCCTTCGGACTCACGGGCGACGTCTACCCTCTCAACAACACCGTCGACACCGCGAAGCTCCTCAAGAACCTCGTGGGCACGCACCCAAGGCTCTCGATCCGCTTCCGCTGGGCACTCTTCGCGAAGGAGCTCCAGGCGACGGCGACTGCGGCGCCCTTCGACATGCAGTTGGACGCCGACCTCCCCGGCATCGGCCCCACCTCCTGGCGCGGCGCGGCGAAGCGCCCCGTGGTGCTGCGCGCTGCCATGCCGCGGGTGGGCGAGATGAAGACCCGCATTGAGGCGCCCGACTTCATGCTCACCTTCACCGACCCGGCCGCGAACATCATGCGGCTCACGCTCGATGAGGCGGAGCTCACGACCCGGGCGCGCGTGCGCGGCGTCAAGGAGGACGAGGACCCGGACCGCTTCGGCACGGGTCCGGACTGGTTCCTAGAAACGGCGCGCCTCAACGCCAAACGCGCCCGCGTCGAGGCGGGCGACTGGCGCGGGACGCTCACGCTCGATCTGCACAATCCCGTCTCCGAAATGCGCCAGACCCCGGCCGTGCGCGCCTCGAGGCTCGAGGGCGCCTACGAGGCGCACGCCGAGCGCCTTACCGCCGCCGTGAAGGCGGTGCACTCCCAATACGACCGTCTCGTCGAGGGGCGGGACTTCGCGCTCAAGCTCCGTGCGAGCAACGTCCCGACGGAGCTCTTCACCTCGGGACTTGACGACACTGAGCTCACGGACCTCATCAAGGGCGCGGGCGCGATGCACTTTGCTTTGGACGACCTCTCCTTCAACGCGGCCGGTGGCGGACGGACGTCCTTCGCGGCCGAGCTCGACGTCGGGGGCGCCGAGCGCCGGGAGGGCGACAAGCCTACGGTCTCCTGGCGTCTCGCCGCCGAAATGCCTCAGAGGGTCGTGGACCTCGTCGACGTGATGATCCACGGCGCCCGCGCGGACCTGCGGAGCCTGTCGCTTGCCGACCTCATGGAGCGCCGGGCGCAGAAGCCGGGCGAAGCCCCCGTCTACACGGTGCGCATGGCGGGCGACAACAACGACCTCTTCATCCTGCGGCCCGCGAAGACCGGGGCCGCCGCCGCTCGTGAAGGTGCGGACGGTGTCTCCGCGGCGGACGAAGGCTCACCGCAGGCCGCGGCCGAGCCCACTGAAGCGGCGCACGAAGCCACCAACGCGCCCGCTGCGGGCGCCACCCCCTGAACTGCGTATATTCGCTTAGGGGTGAATAATTAGAAGTTCTCCCTACTCACTCAGGGAGTATCTTGGAGAAACAATGAGTTGCGTAGGGCGCTTCCTTCGAGGCGTCCGTTCAGGGGGATAGGCCGAAGGAAGGGGACGATGATACAATCGGGTTCAAGAGAAAATAAGCATAACCCCGTAATCCTTTCATACTCCATCCACGCAGCTTTGGGCGCGGATGTCCCGGAGATCCGCCATGCCCGCCCCCGAACCGAAGACTCTGGTCCCGGCCGTCCTGAAGACGCCGCAGCGGGGCCGCCGCCGCACCTTCCCGCCCGGGGCGGAGTCGTCGGGAGCGGCGTCTCTCGCCGCGGCCATCGCGCCCGCTTCGTCCGCCGCATCCGCCGCGCCGGCGCCGGTCCCGCAGACGGGCGCCGCCGATCCTCAGCCCGTGCGCCGCGGGCTTCTGCCCGGCTGGGTGGATCCCGTGAAGCCCGAGGAGCTCACCGAACTGCGCCGCGAGGTGCACCGCACGCCTGAACCGGGCTGGAGTGAATTCATCGCCACGGCGCGCCTCGCGCGGGCCTTCGCCGCGGCGGGCTTCAAGCTCACCTACGGACCGGATTTCATTTCGCCGCAGTTCGTGCGCGGCCGCGACGCCGATGAAGTCGAGCGCGGCCGGCTCTTTGCGATTCAGAACGGCGTCTCCGTCGAGGAGATCCGCCGCATGGGTGACTCCCCCGGCCTCATCGCCGAATGGGACACGGGGCGTCCGGGCCGCACGATCGCGGTGAGGATCGAACTCGACGCCCTCGCGGTCGAGGAGCCCGAGAGCATCTCGCACCTTCCCTACCGCGAAGGCTTCTCTTCGGTGCACCGCGGCGTGATGCACGCCTGCGGGCACGACGGCCACCAGGCCGCCGCGATCGGACTCGCGCGCTTCATCGCCGCGAACGCCGATCGGCTCGCGGGCCGCATCAAGGTGATCTGCCAGCCGGCGGAGGAGGGCTCCCGCGGGGCGTACCCGATTCTGCAGTCCGGTGTTCTGAAGGATGTGGACACGCTCTTCTGCGCCCACATCGCGCCCGAACTCGAGTTCGGCACGGTGGTTGCGGCTCCGACGAAGCTCCTCTCGACGACCAAGATCGACTTCGAGTTCACGGGGCGCGCGTCCCATGCGGGCGCGCACCCGCAGTCGGGCCGGAACGCGCTCCTTGCGGCCGCGAACGCCGCGATCAACATCATGGCGCTCCCGCGTCATGAGGACGGCATGACCCGCGTCAACGTGGGCCAGCTCCATGCAGGCGAAGGCCGCAACATCGTGCCCTCCCACGCCTGGATGGAGGTCGAGGTGCGCGGCGAGAACGCCGCGGTGAACCGAGACCTCGCCGCCGAGGCGCTTCTGCGCGCCCAGGGCGCGGCGATGGGGTTCGGGGTCGAGTGCCGGCAGCGGATCGTGGGCGAGGCGATCGACTTCGTGCCCGACGCCGCGTTGACGCAGCTGATCACCGTCTGCGCGCGCCGCGCGCGGCTCTGCGAGAAGGTGATTCCGACGTGGCCGGTGAATTCCTCCGACGACGGCACGCTTCTCATGCGCCGCGTGCAGGAGCAGGGCGGCAAGGCCGGGTACTTCCTCGTGGGCGGCGCCTTCGCGGGGAACGCCGTGCAGCCCGCGGTGGACTTCGACGAGCGCGCGCTCGTGACGCTCTACGACACCTGGACCAACCTCGTCGTGGCGCTCCTCGGCAACTGGAGCTGACGGGGCGGCGGCAGGCCTGAACTTGGGTCCTGCATGCCGCGCTTGCACAAACGACAAACGCCCGCTTCGGACATTCCAAAGCGGGCGTCGTCATATTGGGCGTCGGATCAGTCCGGCCTCAGGTTCTCAGAAGGCCGGGATCACGATGCCCTTGTACTTCTCGAGGATCCACTTGGCGATCTCGGGCTGCTGATACGCCTCGACGAAGGGCTTCACCCACGGATCGTTCGCGTTCTTCTCGTTCGTGACGATGTTGCAGACGTAGGGGCCGTCCTTGTCCTCGACGAGGAGGCCGTCGCGAAGAGGGTTGAGGCGTAGTTGCCGTTCACGGCCGAGATCGTGAGGTCGTCCAAGGAGTGTGGGAGCTGCGCGGCCTCGAGTTCGACGATCTTGAACTTCTTCGGGTTCTCGACGATGTCGAGGACCGTGGCCTTGACTCCGGCGCCTTCACGGAGCTTGATCACGCCGCCCTTCTCGAGCAGAAGGAGCGCGCGGGCGCCCATCGCCGGGTCGTTCGGTATGCCGATCGTGCTCCCCGCGGAGGCTTCGGCGAAGCTCTTCACCTTGCGGGAGTAGAAGGCCATCGGGAGCGTGAAGGCCTTGCCGACGACTTTGAGGTGGTAGCCGCGGTCCTGGTTCTGCGCGGTGAGGTAGGGAACCGTCTGGAAGATGTTGGCGTCGAGGTCGCCCGCGTCGAGGGCGGCGTTCGGCTGCACGTAGTCCTGGAACTCGTAGATCTTGACGTTCAGGCCGCGCTTCTTCGCGAGCGGCACGACCTGCTCGAGAATCTCGGCGGCCGGACCCGCGGTGACGCCGATGCGGACCGTCTGTTCGGCGGCGTGGGCGAAGGGAGCGAGCGAGAGCGCGGCCGCGGCGGCGGCGCCCTGAAGGAAGGTGCGGCGAAGCATCTGGAATCTCCTCAAATTCAAGCGTGTGTAGTGTTCTTTTCGAGCTCTCGGTGCGGGCGGTCGGGTTGGAGAAAGGGCGCCGTCCGCGGCGGGCTTGAGGAGGAGTGTATGTCGGGCGTTGTTCTGAAAGTGAGCAGCGCCTGCAGGCCGCTTGACCCGCATTCAGGTATTACCCAAACAGCCACGATGTCACTCGGACATGGAGGCTGGCAGTGTTTTTGTTGAGCTCATGCGCAAGCGGTTTCAGGCAACTTTACTTCTGGGTAGATAATATTTGGCAGTTCCCTGTAGTCAATCCATACGCACAAACCGTTCCGATGAGATGACCAAAACAGAAAAGAGTCATAGGATGACAACATGAAAAAGATACTCGAAATTCTACTATCGCTCTTTATGCTGCTTTCCTGCGGGCTTCTTTCCGCCTGCTCTGCCCCAAAAACGCAGCCGGATACACCGGATACTGAAACCGTGTGGAAAACGGTCAGCGAGGCATACATCTATGCGTTCCCGCTGGTGCTGACCGACGCAACCAAAACATTATCGACCAATACGGATGGGACCATGACTGGCCGTGCGCCCATCAATCAGTTCAACCATGCAAAAAAGCTGGCGGACGCCTCTTTCCGCACCGTCGTGACGCCGAACGTCGATACCGTCTATTCGCAGGCATGGCTTGACATCAGCACAGAGCCAATGGTCTACGTCCTGCCGGAAACGGATCGCTTCTGCAATGTGCAGCTTCTGGATGCGTGGACGAACACCGCCGCCGTGCTGGACAAGGCGGGTGCTTATGCCATCGCGCTTCCCGGCTGGAAGGGCGAGCTGCCCGACGGTGTGACGCGCGTGGACGTGCCCACCGCAACGATGTGGTCGATCACCCGCACGGTGCTGTCCGGGAAAGAGGATCTGCCCAATGTCTATGCCATTCAGGAGCAGATGCGGCTCCTGCCGCTTTCGGCTTATGTACAGGGAGGCGAGTATGCCGCACCGCAGGGAGCTTATAAAGAGGAAAATGACTTTGTTCCCGTGAACAAGGTGCTTTCCATGACGCCAGCAGAGTTTTTCAATACGGCGAACGCTCTGATGCAGGTCAACCCGCCCGCTGATGCGGATGAGGAACTGCTGAAGAAACTCTCCGCCATTAACGTGGGCGCGGGTAAAACCTTCGACGCCGCTCTCCTGGGCGAAGGAACTGCCGAGCGCTGGACGCAGATGCTTCAGGGGCTTCGCGCCACGCTTGCCTCCGACGGCGCGAAGTATGCGCAAAAACTCGGGCAGTGGATCTATTACGGCAGGCCCATCGGCGACTTCGGCACGGAGTATACCTACCGCGCGATGGTAGCGCTGGTGGGGCTTGGCGCCAACACCGTGGACGTGGCGATCTATCCCAAGACAGCGGTGGATGAGACCGGCGCAGCGCTGACCGGAGAGAAGAAGTATACGCTCCACTTTGAAACCCTTCCTCCCACGCTGGAGGGCGGCTTCTGGTCCGTGACCGCCTACGGAGAGGATGATTTCCTCATTGACAATTCCATCGACCGCTACTGCATCAACGACCGCTCCGACTTCAAGCTGAATGCGGACGGCACATTGGATATTATCCTGTCCAAGGATGCACCGGAAGACACCTCTAACTGGCTGCCTGTTTCCGACGGGGAATTTCATCTGTTCATGCGGATCTATGTACCGGATATGACAGCACTGAATAGCTGGCAGCCACCTGCAATTAGTTGTTTCAGCAAATAGGATCGCAAATAGTTTCAAATAAAGGCTATACACGAGTACAGTCTGTATAAAAACCTTTATTCCATATCCTTTAGACATCCTCTCGAAAAGCGGGCGGCCGAGGCGGGATGCGTTACGCCCGAGGAGGCGGAGGGCTGGCCGCAGATCATCGTCAACGCTCAGCCCGACCGCCGCCGGCCGCCCAACGGTCCGGCCGAAGAATGGTTTCATCCAAAGCACGGACCCGCCCCGGTGATGACGCTTCCATTCTTCGCCGCTGCACCCGCGTTCCTCGAAAAGTCGAATGCGGTCTGCCTCCTGCCGCGGGCGCTCGCGGAGCTCACGCTCGGGCGCTTTGCGCTTCTGCCCGTGCCCGCGTGGGCGCCCCAAGTCTCCATGCGCCTCGCCTGGTGCGGCGAACGCGACTCCGATCCCGGCGGGCAGTGACTGCGCGGGCTCCTCAGGTATCTACTATCCGAGGAGGTTCGGCGGCAGGGAGAGGGCGGCTGAGGATGCGTCCCTCAGGGAGCGGCGACCCCCGCGTTTCTCCTAATGGGGTTCATCCGTAGCGCATCCTTGTCTGCGGGCGAGGATTCAGGCGCAATCAAGAGGTCGTACGTTTTCGTCGTCCGTCCGCCCGCCTCCCGATAAGGTTCGCGCAATGTTGGCCGCGTATAAGTTTCGACATCACCGAAGGCCTCCGCACTCGTGCGCCCGGGGCTCTCCTCGATGCTCGGTCGAGGGGAGAACGGACGCGACGGACCCGGGCGGGGGATCTCGAGATGCATCACACGAAAAGGATCAGACAAATGATGAAGACTACGATCGCCGCCGCGCTCGCCCTTGCCATCGCCTCCGGCGCCGCCATGGCCGAATTCAAGGACTTCACGGTCAACGGCGAGCTCGTCACCAAGGCCCAACAGGAGGCGCTCGCCGCCGAAGCCATCTCGAGCAATCCCAACCCGCACGAGATGATCGCGAATCCGCAGATCGAGGAGCAGGTCCGCCAGATGATGATCGAGCAGGTCGTCATGGGCGAATACGCCCGCAAGAACGGCATCGACAAGCTCCCCGAAGTGCAGTCCGACATCAAGCGCGCGACCAACATGGTTCTTGAGAACCACGCCGTGCGCGAGTTCCTCAAGAAGAACCCGGTCACCGAGAAGGAGATCGAGGCGCAGTACAAGTCCGAGGCCGACCGCTGGGGTCCCGAGGAATACCGCGTCCGCCACATCCTCGTGAAGACGCCTGAAGAGGCCAAGGCCCTGATCGAGCAGGTTCAGAAGGGCGCTTCGTTCGCGAAGCTCGCCGCCGAGAAGTCGCTCGACGATCAGAGCAAGGACGTCGGCGGCATCCTCGACTGGCAGTCCCCGTCCGTCTACACGGGCGAGCTCTCCCAGGCGATCCGCGGCCTCAAGAAGGGCGAAATGGCCAAGACCCCCGTGCAGTCGCCCGCCGGCTATCACGTGATCAAGGTCGAGGACATCCGCAAGTCCGAGCTCTTCCCGAAGTTTGAGGACCGCAAGGAAGAGATCCGCCATCTGCTCATGCAGCGCAAGGTCCAGTCCTTCATCCACGACCAGATCCTGCGCGCTGAGATCGCCGAGGTTCCGGCCAAGAAGTAACCGCACGGAACTCCAGGTCCTGCAGGGCGCCCTCGGCGCCGCGTCTCCCCGTCGCTCCCGTCAGAAGGGGAGCCGGCAGCCGGAGGGCGGTTCGAGCGGCGCCTTTTTTGCGCTCCACCCCTCACAGAAAAAACTCAACCCAAGAAGCGCCTCCGGCGGCTCCACGCCGGCCCGAAGAAGCGCTCACCCTCCGGAGGAGACCCCACCGTGACAGCAGAGATCGGGCACTTCGCCCTTGTCCTGGCGCTCGTCGTGAGCGCGTTGGGCGGCGTCCTGTCGCTCGCCGGCGCGCAGCTCGACCTGCGCAGCTGGATGCGCACGGGCGCGGCCGCGGCCGCCTCGCTCGCCCTCACCGGCACGATCGCGATCGGCGCGCTCGCCTGGGCCTTCGCGACGAGCGACTTTTCGCTTCTGAACGTCGCGCGCCACTCCAACGACGCGCTCCCTTGGTACTACAAGCTCGCGGCCGTCTGGGGCTCCCACGAGGGCTCGATCCTCTTCTGGGTCTCGACCCTCGTCTGGTGGACGGCGGCGGTGGCGTTCTCCGCGCGCCGGCTCCCTGAAAAGGTCCTGGCGCGCATCCTCGGCACGCTCTTTCTGATCGCCTTCGGCCTCTACCTCTTCATCCTCACCACCTCGAACCCGTTCCTGCGGCTCTTCCCGCCCGCCGCGCAGGGCGCGGACTTGAATCCCCTCCTTCAGGACCCGGGGATGATTCTTCATCCGCCGCTCCTCTACCTCGGGTACGTGGGCTTCGCGGTTCCCTTCGCCTTCGCGGTGGCGGCGCTCCTCGGCGGTCGGCTCGACGTCGCCTGGGCGCGCTGGATGCGGCCCTGGACCACGGCCTCGTGGGTGCTCCTTACGCTCGGCATCAGCCTCGGCTCCTACTGGAGCTACTACGAATTGGGCTGGGGCGGCTGGTGGGCCTGGGACCCGGTTGAGAATTCGTCCTTCATGCCGTGGCTGACGGGCACGGCGCTCATGCATTCGCTCGCCGTGACGGAAAAGCGGGGCGTCTTCAAGATCTGGACGGTCTTCCTCGCGATCCTCACCTTCGCACTCTCGCTCCTCGGGACCTTCCTCGTGCGCTCGGGCGTGCTCACGTCGGTGCACGCCTTTGCGTCGGACCCGACGCGCGGCATGTTCATCCTCGTCTTCCTCTGCATCGTGATCGGGGTGTCGTTCCTCCTCTTCGCGTGGCGGGGCGGCCGCGTGGGGTCCGCCGCAGACTTCTCGTGGTGCTCGCGCGAAGCGTTCCTCATGGGGAACAACCTGCTCCTCGTGGTGGGGGCCGGCATCGTGCTCCTCGGGACCCTCTATCCGCTCTTCCTCGACGCCGTCGGGGGCGGGCGCATCACCGTGGGGGCGCCGTACTTCGAAGCGGTCTTCGGCTCCGAAATGCTGCCCCTGGCATTCATTCTCCCGGCGGGCGCGGTCTGTGCCTGGCGCAGCGACACCTGGGCGAGGCTCGGGCGCCTGCTTCTTCCCGCCTTCACGGCCTCCGTCGTGATTGGAATCGCAGCTCCGCTCCTGATGGGGCGCTGGGACCTTCCGATGGCGGCGGCCGCCTTCCTCGCGGTCTGGATCATCCTCGGGGCCGCCACGGACTTCGTGCGCCGCGCGCGCACGACTCGGGCGCAGGGCCGCGGGATCTTCAGCCAGGGCGCGCCCTGGTGGGGCATGCACTTCGCGCACGTCGGCCTCGCGCTCCTCATCTTCGGCGCGGTCGCGGTCTCGCAGTACCAGGTCGAGCGCAACGTGACGATGAACCCCAAGGACGTCGTGACGGTGCGCGACGTCACCTTCCGCTACAACGGCTGGGTCGAGTACCGCGGTCCCAACTACACCGCGGCGAAGGGCTCGATCTCGATTCTCAACGCTTCTACGGGCGCGGAGATCGCGCTTCTCGAGCCCGAAAAGCGCAACTACGACTCGGTCGAGAGCATGTCGATGACCGAGGCGGCGATCCTGCACCGCGCGCACGAAGACGTCTACGTGTCGCTCGCCACCCCGACGCCCGAGGGCGACGGCTGGGTGGTGCGCGCCTACGTGAAGCCCTTCGTGATCTACATCTGGATCGGCACGCTCTTTATGGCCGCGGGCGGCGTGCTCGCGATGTTCGACCGCCGCCGGCGGCGCCTTTCCCAGCGTGAGGAGGCTCTCTGATGACGACCTCGATCAAGCACTTGGCGGCCCTCTGCTGCGCCGCGGGCCTTGCGGTCTCCCTCTGTGCGCTCCCCGCCGCGCCCGCTGCGGCGGCCGAAGAGGGCGCGGCGCCCGTGAAGATGGGAAGCGTCGCCGCGAGCGAAAAGTCGAAGGCCGCGCAGGCCTTCATGGAGGGGGCGGCGACGCTCTCGCGCCCCGCGCCCGCCGGCATGGGGGACCTTGCGGGACTGAAGTCCACGGAGGCGGCCCCGGCCGAATTCGACCCCAAGGCCAATCCGCGGGTTTATGAAATCAGCCGGCAGCTGCGCTGCCTCGTCTGCGCGAACGAAACCATCGCGGAGTCGAACGCGCAGCTCGCCGTGGATCTGCGCCGCGAGGTGGCCGAGCAGGTGAAGTCCGGAAAGTCGGACGACGCCATCATCGAATTCATGGTGGACCGCTACGGCGACTACGTGCTCTTCAAGCCGCCCTTCAAGGCGAAGACGTGGCTCCTGTGGCTCGGCCCCGCGGTGTTTCTCCTCCTCGCCCTCTGGGCGATGACGCGCGTCGTGAGAAGCCGCCGGGCGGCCGCGCAAGTGCGTCGCCGCAACGCCGGTCCCGAGGCGCTCGAGCGGGCCAAGCGGGTACTGCGCGGCGAGCTCGTCTTCGATCGCGGCAAATTCAAGCCCAACCCCAACCGGAAGAACAAAGCGTAATTAGGAGTTGATCATGAAGTATGAAGTGATCTTCTGCGTCTTCTCGATCCTCCTGATGGCCGCCGTGATCGGGCTTTTCGCCTGGCGGCTCTTCTCTGGGAGGAGCGACCCCGCGCGCGAATGGCGCCGCACGGCGGAGAACATCGAGGCGCTGCGCGACGAGTACGACCGCATCCGCGCCGCGCGCGACGCGGGCAGGCTGTCGGAAAAGGAGTTCGCCGAGCGCGAGGAGGAGCTCGCGCTCCGCGTGATCGACGAAACCGCGCCGGAGACGGACGAGAAGCACGAGATGGTCGAGCGCTTCCCCGCCGTGACGGCCGCGGCGGTCGCCGTGATCATTCCGGCGGTCGCGATCGGCGGCTACCTCTGGTACGGCGACTTTTCGGCGCTCGACGAGCGCGCCATCGAACAGATCCGCACGACCCGGGAGGCCGCGCGGTCCGAAAAGAACATGTCCGAGACCGTCAAGTCGCTCGAAGCCGCGGTGGTGCGCGACAAGGACGACCTCGAGGCGTGGGAGCTCCTCGCCGACCAGTACAACGCCACGGGGAACCTCTCGCAGGCGCAGATCGCCTACGAGAACGTCGTGCGCCTCAATCCCAAGAACGTCAACGCGATGGTCGAGCTCGCCGACATCACGATCGGCCTCGACCCCTCGAAGCTCCGTGAAGCCGAAGCCCTCGCCGAAAAGGCGCTCGCGCTCGACCCCTGGAACCAGAAGGCTCTGATGATCGGCGCCGCGGGCGCCTTCGACCGCGGGGACTACGCATTGGCGGCGGTCTACTTCGCCCGCCTGCGCGGCCAGTTCCCCGAAGGGAGCGAAGGCTGGCGGGCGATCAACGGACAGCTCGACATGACGCTCCACGCCGGCGGCCTCAAGGATGTGCCGCTCGATCCCGTCGGGAGGAAGCCCGAAACCGATATGGCGAAGATGATGAAGATGGGCGGCGGAATGTCCGCCGCGCCCGAGCGCGGAGCGGACGGGACGGACGGCGTGGGGCTGAACCCGCTCGGCCGCTGAAGGGTCGGTCCGTCATCCCGGCATTCCGGCGCTCCCGCTGTTGGGGCGGCCGGAAGCCCCAGGCTTCGGATCAAAAGCCCTCGGAGAGACAGAGACCTCTCCGGCGGCTTTCGTCTCTAATCGGCTTTTGCCGAGGATTCCTCAAGCGCCCGGATGCGCATCGGGGCGGCGCTGCGGGCCACTTCCCGCAGGCGTCCCGCCGGGGCGTTCGGGGAGCGGCGGCAGGGGGCGCCGGAGACCCGTTCGAAATGTCGGCAAAATCAACCAATTCAACCGCAAAGCGTTCTTTTGTCGACAATATTTCAACACGATGGGGCGGGTTGACTCGGTCGAGCCGTCATAGGGTGTTTTACCTATAAGGCGCTTTATGACACGAAAGAAGGCGCCGATAGACTTAAGCCCCAAGTTTCAATGGGGCGCTTCTGCGCGCCGCAGTCTGCTCTCCCCCAAAGGGGGATCCGGTTCCCAAACGAGCGGACGGCGGGCGGCCGCCCCGACAGACCTCCAGCTTGATCCCAACAGAGGAAATCCATCGTGGCACTTATTGCGAATACTCGACCCGAAGCCGCGCTCGTTCTCGCGGACGGCGCCGTCTTCCAGGGTGAAGCCGTCGGCGCGTCCGGAATGACCGTGGGCGAAGTGGTGTTCAACACCTCCATGACCGGTTATCAGGAGATTCTCACCGACCCGTCCTACACGGGGCAGCTCGTGACGCTCACGTGCGCTCACATCGGCAACGTCGGCTGGAATCCCGAGGACATGGAAAGCCGAAGCATCCACGCGGCCGGGCTGATCGTGAAGGCCTGCACGGATTCGCCGAGCAACTGGCGCGCCCGCGGGTCGCTTCCCGACGTCCTGAAGAAGGCCGGCGTGAAGGCGATCGCCGGGATCGACACCCGCGCGCTCACGATTCATCTGCGCGAGACGGGCGCCCAGCCGGGCGCGGTGATCTGCGCCGAACCCGGAGCCGCCCTCACGGATGCGGACCTCGCCCAAGCGCTTGACGCCGCCAAGAGTTGGGGCTCCATGGCCGGTCAGGACCTCGCGCAGACCGTCACCACGGATGAAGCCTACGAGTGGACCGAGGGGAGCTGGACGCCGACGCGCGAAAACGAACCCGCCGGGTTCCGTCAGGCCGCCGCCTTCCCGTACCACGTCGTTGCCTACGACTTCGGCATCAAGACGAACATCCTGCGCCTCATGGCCGACCGCGGCATCCGCGTGACGGTCGTACCGGCAAAGACCTCGTTCGAGGACGCGATGGCCTTGAACCCCGACGGCATCTTCCTCTCGAACGGCCCGGGCGACCCCGCGCCCTGCACCTACGCGATCGAGGTCGCCAAGAAGGCGATTGCGGCGAAGATCCCGCTCTTCGGCATCTGCCTCGGCCACCAGATCATGGGCCTCGCCGTCGGCGCGAAGACCCTCAAGATGAAGTTCGGTCACCACGGCGCGAACCACCCCGTCGAGAACGTCGAGACGAAGCGCGTCGCCATCACGAGCCAGAACCACGGCTTCGCGGTGGACGCCGCGACCCTTCCTGAAAACGCCCGCGTCACGCACCGCTCGCTCTTTGACGGATCGCTGCAGGGCTTTGAACTCGTCGGCCAGCCCGCGTTCTGCTTCCAGGGCCACCCGGAGGCGAGCCCCGGCCCGCACGACATCGACGTGCTCTTCGCGAAGTTCGCCAAGAGCCTCGCCGAGCACCGCCGCGGCTGAGGGCCCCTCGTGCTCAAGACGGAAGACTGAAAGAAACAAAACACGCGCAAAGACGACAGCAAAATGGCGAAGCGTACAGACATTCAATCCATCCTCATCATCGGCGCGGGTCCGATCATCATCGGCCAGGCCTGCGAATTCGACTACTCGGGCGTTCAGGCGTGCCGCGTGCTGCGTGAAGAGGGCTACCGCACGATCCTCGTCAACTCCAACCCGGCGACGATCATGACGGATCCGCAGACGGCGGACGCGACCTACATCGAACCGATCACCTGGGAGACGGTGGCGCGCATCATCGAGAAGGAGCGCCCGGACGCGATCCTCCCGACGATGGGCGGCCAGACGGCTCTGAACTGCGCGATGGACCTCGCGCACCACGGGATCCTCAAGCGCTACGACGTCGAACTGATCGGCGCCACGCCCGAGGCGATCGACAAGGCCGAGGACCGCGAGCGCTTCAAGAAGATCATGAGCGAGATCGGCCTCGAGTCGGCCCGCTCCGGCGCGGCGCACACCCTCGAGGAGGCCCTCGCGATCCAGAAGACCGTCGGCTTCCCCGCGGTGATCCGCCCGAGCTTTACGCTGGGCGGCTCCGGCGGCGGCATCGCCTACAACATGGAGGAGTTCCTCGCGATCGTCACGCGCGGTCTCGAACTCTCCCCGACGTCCGAGGTGCTCATTGAAGAGTCGCTCCTCGGCTGGAAGGAGTACGAGATGGAGGTGGTCCGCGACAAGGCGGACAACTGCATCATCGTCTGCTCGATCGAAAACCTCGATCCGATGGGCGTGCACACCGGCGACTCGATCACGGTCGCCCCGGCGCAGACCCTCACCGACAAGGAATACCAGGCGATGCGCGACGCCTCGATGGCGGTGCTGCGCGCGATCGGCGTCGACACGGGCGGCTCCAACGTCCAGTTCGCGGTGAATCCCGACACCGGCCGCATGATCGTGATCGAGATGAACCCGCGCGTGTCGCGCTCGTCCGCCCTCGCGTCGAAGGCGACCGGCTTCCCGATCGCCAAGATCGCCGCGAAGCTCGCCGTCGGCTACACGTTGAACGAACTCAAGAACGAGATGACCGGCGGCAAGACGCCCGCCTCGTTCGAGCCCGCGATCGACTACGTCGTCACCAAGGTTCCGCGCTTCGCGTTCGAGAAGTTCCCCGCCGCGAACGACCGCCTCACGACGCAGATGAAGTCCGTGGGCGAAGTGATGGCGATCGGCCGCACCTTCGAGGAGTCCCTCCAGAAGGCGCTGCGCGGTCTTGAGACCGGCAAGTGCGGCCTCGATCCGAAGACCACCGACCGCAACGCCATCCTGCGCGAGATCGCCGAACCCGGCCCCGAGCGCATCTTCTACGTCGCCGACGCCTTCCGCACCGGCATGACGATCGACGAGGTCTTCTCGTCGACGAAGATCGACCGCTGGTTCCTGCGTCAGATCAAGGAGCTCGTGGAGGTCGAAGCCTCCATCGCCGGCCACAGCCTCAACGAACTCGACGAGAACGACTTCTGGGCGCTCAAGTCCCGCGGCTTCTCCGACCGCCGCATCGCCGCGCTCCTCACGGACTGCCACGAGAACGAAGTGCGCGAGGCGCGCCGCGTCCTCGGCGTCGAGCCCGTCTACAAGCGCGTGGATACTTGCGCCGCGGAGTTTGCGACCACGACCGCCTACCTCTACTCGACCTATGAACGCAGCCGCATCTCCGAGGCCGCCCCGAGCGACCGCAAGAAGGTGATCGTTCTCGGCGGCGGTCCGAACCGCATCGGCCAGGGCATCGAATTCGACTACTGCTGCGTGCACGCCTCCATGGCGCTCCACGAGGACGGCTGGGAGTCGATCATGGTGAACTGCAACCCGGAGACCGTCTCCACCGACTACGACACCTCCGACCGCCTCTACTTCGAGCCGGTGACGCTCGAGGACGTGCTCGCGATCTGCGAAGTTGAGAAGCCCCAGGGCGTGATCGTGCAGTACGGCGGCCAGACGCCGCTGAAGATCTGCCGCGCGCTCGAAGCCCACGGCGTGCCCATCATCGGCACGACCCCCGACGCGATCGACTGCGCCGAGGACCGCGGCCGGTTCCAGGCATTGATTGAGAAGCTCGGTCTGCGCCAGCCGCCCAACCGCACCGCCTTCACCGAAGAGGAGGCCCTGAAGAAGGCCGAGGAGATCGGCTATCCGCTCGTCGTCCGCCCGAGCTACGTGCTCGGCGGCCGCGCGATGGAGATCGTCCACACGCCCGAACGCCTGATCAAGTACATGCACGAGGCCGTGAAGGTGAGCCCCGAGGAGCCCGTGCTTCTCGACCGCTTCCTTGACGACGCCGTTGAGATGGACGTGGACGCGGTCTGCGACGGCGACGTCGTTGCGGTCGCGGGCGTGATGGAGCACATCGAACAGGCGGGCGTCCATTCGGGCGACTCCGCGTGCTCGCTGCCGCCCTACAGCCTCGCCCCGTCGCTCGTCGCGGAGATCCGCCGCCAGACGCGCGAGATGGCCAAGGCCCTCAAGGTGGTCGGCCTCATGAACGTCCAGTTCGCCGTGAAGAACGCCCACTCGGAGAGCCCCGTGGTCTACGTCCTCGAAGTGAACCCCCGCGCCTCGCGCACGGTTCCCTTCGTCTCGAAGGCGACCGGCCACCAGCTCGCCAAGATCGCCGTGCGCTGCATGGTGGGCGACAAGCTCGCCGACCAGCACCTCACCGTCGAGGAGCTCGAGAAGGCGCCGAAGTACTACTCCGTCAAGGAGGCCGTCTTCCCGTTCGCGAAGTTCCTCGGCGTTGATCCGGTCCTCGGGCCGGAGATGCGCTCCACGGGCGAAGTGATGGGCATCGGCCGCGACTTCGGCGAAGCGCTCCGCAAGAGCCAGCTCGCCGCCGCGTCGAAGCTTCCCTCGGGCGGCATCTGCTTCCTCTCGGTGCGCGACTCCGACAAGCCGAAGGTGGCGATTGCGGCTCACGAGCTCCACCACGCCGGCTTCAAGCTCATCGCCACCGCGGGCACCGCGCGCCAGATCCAGGCCGCCGGCATCCCGTGCCGCAGCGTCAACCGCGTTCATGAAGGTCGCCCGAACATCCTCGACCTCATCAAGAACAAGGAGATCCAGCTCGTGATCATGTCGGTCGCCGAACACGAGAACGAACTTGACGACGCCCGCGCGATCCGTCAGACGTGCCTCGCCGAGCAGACGACCTACTACACGACGATGGCGGGCGGCCTCGCCGCGGCCGAAGGCATCCGTCACGGTGAGCTCTCCGAAAAGGTGCGTGATCTGCAGACGCTCCACAAGGGCATCGTCGACTAAGGCCTGAAGGTCTGAGGGTGGATCCGGCCGGGGCGGCTGTCTGGACGGCCGCTCCGCCTTTTTCCCCCGACGAAGTGCGGCCCGTGGAATCCGTGAGGGTTCTGCGGGCCGCACGCATTTGGAAGATGGTGAAGCACGCCCATCATGTTTTGCAATCTCCCGAAAACGCTTTGACATCCTCTCCGCCTTGAAGGAACGGAGAGGATGTCAAGCTTCAAGGGTCGAGGGCTGACGGTTCTGGATGCAGAAGAAAAGGCCGCATTCCGGGGGAGTGCGGCCTTTCGAACGTCTGCGTCCCGCCGACCAACCCGGACGGGCGTCCGGGGGCGGCGAAAGTACGGCGAAGGTGAGGCGCCTAGGACCAACCCATGGCCTGCAGGACCGTGAGCGCGACGATGGCGACCACAAAGGTCATCAGCGCGAAGGGCATCACGAACTTCAGCCACTGGCCGATGTTGCAGCCCGAGAGCGACATCGCGGCGGCGAGCACGGCCGAGACCGGCGTGACGCAGTTCGTGAGGCCGTCGCCCAACTGGAAGGCGAGGCAGAGCACCTGGCGGGAGATGCCGAGCACGTCCGCCACCGGGATGAAGAGCGGAATGAGCATCGGCACTTTGGCCGGACCCGACGGGATGAGGAAGTTGATGAAGGTCGTGAAGAGGAAGATGCCGCTGGCGACGAGCGAATCGTGCATCCCGCCGATCACGTAGACCGCGGCGTAGGCGATCGTGTGGAGGATCTTGCCGTCGACCAACACCATGCCGATCACCTTCGCGAAGCCGATCATCAGGCAGATGCCGCCCATGGCGGTGGCGCCGGTGATGAAGAGGACGGCGAGGCGGTTGATGTTCATGCGGTTGACGACGCCTACGACGATCACGGCGATCATCGCGAAGGCGAGAAGCTCGGGGAATCCCCAGCCCGACGATGCGGCGCCGTAGGCGTAGACGGCGAACGGCACGAACATGCAGGCGATCGTCACGAGGTTCTCCCAATGGAGCTTCGGCGCCTCCTTGGGCAGGGCGAGCTCTTCGGCGTTGGACTTCTCCGTGTAGCCGATGATGCTCTTCGAGGGATCGCGGTTGATCTTGAGGCAGTAGCGGGTCGTGTAGATCACGCAGAGGAGCGTGAGGACGGCCCACACCACGAGGCGGGCGCCGAGGCCCGATACGGGCGCAAGCCCCGCCGTCTCCTGCGCCATCAGGATGATCGCGATCGTCGGGCCCGCGGCCTGGCCGGTGATGTAGGGCAGATAGAACATCCCAAGGGCTGCGAGCTTGTCGAGGCGGAGCTTGCGCGCGAGGACCATGCCGACCGCGACGAAGGCGACCAGCGAATCCTGGCCCGCGAGGCCGCCGATCACGGCCATGAGGACCACGACCGCCGGAACGAGCACCGAGATGCTCTTGTCCTGCAGCCGGTGGACGGAGTAGTTGATCACGCCGTTGATCGCGCCCGATTCAATGACGACGTTGATCATGCCGCCCATGATGAAGAGGAGCGCGAAGATGACGCCCTGGCTCGCGACGCCCTGCGTCACCATGATGAGCGCGTCCCAGAGGTTGACGGGGGCGTTTTCAACGTAGTGGAAGGACCCGGCCACCACGAGCTTCGTCTGCGGGTCGACCGCGTATTCGCCCGCCGGGAGCACGTACGTGAGGCCGCAGCAGATGACGATGAGGCCGATGATGAGGACAAGGACGTGCGGGACGGTGAAGCCCGGCTTCTTGGTTTCCGTTTGAGACATGGCTCTTTCTCCGGAAAAAATCAGTTGAAGGCTTCGCGCGGAAGCGCTTCGAAGAGAGCGCCCGCCGCGGCGTAGATGCGGTGGATGGGGGCGTCGGCGCGCCAGAGCGGCCATGCGTCGGGGAGCGCCTCGCCGCGCACGAAGGCGCCGAAGTCGCGCCCGAGGATGCGGGTGAGCTCCGCCCCCTCGGCCTCCGTCAGGCCCGCGAGCATCGGGGCGCGCCAGCTGCGGAAGGTGCCGAAGAGGAAGGGAAGGTCCACGCAGTGGCAGGATCCGTAGACGGAGTCGGGTGCGCGCCAGGTGAAGCGGAACTTCCGCACGGGAACGCCGGCGGCGGCGAGCGCCGCGGCGAAGTCCCAGGCGGGGAGGTCGAAGCGGTCGCGCTGCACGGCGCGGAGCTTTTCGAGCGCCCCCGCCGACCGGTCGGTCGAGAAGGCGAGCGTCTCTTCGAGGGTGGTGCCGACCACGACTTCCACGCCCTTCTTCGCCGCGCCCGCGGCCGCCGCCGCGATCGCGGATTCAGGCGTCGCCCAGGCGTCCTTCACCGGGCGGAAGAGCATGCCGCCGAACTTCGGCGCGAGCTTCGCGAAGGCGCCGTCCGTGGCGGCGAGAATGTCCGCGGCGGTCTTCCCGCGGACGCGCTCGAGGACGTGGGCTTCGTCCGCGGGATCGACGCCGAGCTCGGTGAGCAGCGTGCGGGAGACTTCATGGGCTTCATCAGAAGTGAAGTTCCCACGCCCGATCGAGGGCGAGAGGAGCCACGCGCGGAGGAAGAGCCCTTCGGCTTCGGGGAGCCCGAGCATGTGGACGACGGCGTTTGCGCCCGCCGACTGCCCGAAGACCGTCACGGCTTGCGGGTCGCCGCCGAATGCCGCGATCGAGCGGCGCACCCAGCGCAGGGCCTCGAGCTGATCCTCAACGGCGAGGTTGCGCTCGTTGAGCCCGGGACTCTGCAGGAAACCGAGGGCGCCCAACCGGTAGTTGACGCCCACCACCACGATGCCCTGCGCACGGGCAAGCGCCGCGCCGTCGTACCAGGACGCGGCGCCCGAGCCGCAGAAGTTCGCGCCCCCGTGAAACCACACCGCGACGGGAAGCTTCGCCTTCGGGTCGGGCGTCCAAACGCAGAGCGTGAGCGCGCCTTCGTTCTGCGCGAGTTCGAGCGGCCCCATCGGACGGTCGAGGTCCGAGGGTCCCTGCGGGAGCATCTCGCGCTTCGTGCGCGCGTCGAGGCGCCCCTCAAAATACGCCGCCCGGGGCGGCGCATAACGAAGACGCCCCACGGGCGGTTCGGCGTACGGGACGCCGAGAAAGGCGTGCACGCCCCTATCGAGCGTCCCTAGGACGACGCCGTGCTCGAACGCAACTTCCGTTTCCTGCATGATCAACTTCTCCTTGCGATTCGCCTAGCAACCTGTTCGCTAGGTGAGTTGTTAAGAGGAGTGTATAGTTCTTTGGAAAGCCGAGTCACCTAGGATCTAACCCTTACCCCCATGCCCTCCCTCAAGATCAAGAAGCTCTCCGCCGCGGACCAGGTCTGCGAAAAGATCCGCGCGCTCGTCCTCTCTGGCGAATGGCCCGTGAACGAACGCATTCCGCCCGAAGCGCAGCTTTCGGAAACCTTCGGCGTCAACCGGCTCACGGTGCGCATTGCGCTGCAGCGCCTCAACGCGCTCGGCGTGCTCGAGACGCGCGACGGCGACGGGACCTACGTGCGCGCCTTCGACTTTCAGGCGCACCTCGGCCGCATTGCGGACTTCTACGTGACCGATGAAGTCGAGGAGAGCGTGGGCGAATACCGCGCGGTGATCGAGGTCGAGTGCGTGCGGCTCGCCGTGAAGCGCGTGTGCCCCGAGGACCTCGAGGAGCTCAAGGCCCACTGCCGGGCGTTTGAAGATGAGGTCGGCCGCTGGTACGGGCTCAAAACCGAGGCGGCGCGGGAGGCGTCCTTCGCCCGCACGGTGGACGCGACGCTCGCCTTTCAGACCGAGCTCTGCCGCCTGAGCGGGAACCCGCTCTTTGCGATGGCCTTCGAGCTCGCCGCGGCGCCGATCCGCCGCAACATGACCAAACAAGCCCGCGGGAGGCTTGCCGACCTCGACGAAGACCGCCGCAACATCTGGGTGAAGGCCCATTGGGACTTGGTCGCTGCGCTCGCCGCGCACGACTTCGAAGCGTGCCGCACGACGCTGCTGCGCATCATTGGGCGCGGCAGCGTGGGAGACGACTGAGGCGGGCGGCGCGTCGAAGCGGTCCTGACCATCAGGGCGGTCACGACGACTCCGGCCTGAAGGGAGTCCGAACGGGCCCGAGGGACTTTCCAGCCGCCGCCCCGAGGCTGTAAGCTGGAGCGCCTCTCCAACACGCTGCTTCTCGTCAAGGGCCCCCATGGACGCTTCCTTTGGACTTGCAGGCGCAGAAGACCTGCCTCAGGCGCTCCGCGCCGGACTCTCCACCTCCTTCATCGACGCCGCGCTCGAGAGCGAGCCGGCGGCGCGCACGTCGCTCCTCATCAACGACGCCGAACGCGGCCTCAAGGTCATGACCGCGATCGAGGCGGCGCTCGAGTCCTGCTCGGAATTCGCGATCTCGGTCGCCTTCATCACGGTGAGCGGCATCGCGCCATTGATGCAGCTCCTGCCGCGGCTCGCCGCGAAGGGCGTGCGCGGACGGATCCTCACCACCGACTACCTGCGCTTCACGCAGCCCGCGGCATTGAGAAAGCTCATGGCGCTTTCCAACATCGAGCTGCGCATCTTCCGCACGGACGAGGGGCGCGGGGAGGGCTTTCACACCAAGGGCTACCTCTTCCGCTCGGGCGAACTCTGCCGGATCATCGTGGGGTCCTCGAACATGACGCAGGCCGCGCTCACCACGACGCGCGAATGGAACCTCAACCTCCTCACGCGCGACGCGGGCGAGGTGGCCCGGACGATCCTTGCGGAATTCGACATGCTCTGGTCGCGGCCCGAGTCGCGGCGTGTCGAGGAGGTGATCGACCTCTACGAGGCCGAGTGGAGGAACTCCACCCGCGCGCAGCGCGAGGCTGACCGCGTGATCGAGGAGCAGATCGAGGCGCAGCCCGTGAAGCCCAACGCCATGCAGCGGGCGTTCGTCGAGCGCCTGCGTGCGTTGAGGAAGGAGGGCGAAACCCGCGCGCTCCTCATCTCCGCCACCGGCACGGGCAAGACCTACGCCGCGGCCTTCGCCGTCGCCGACATGGCCCCGCGGCGCATGCTCTTCCTCGTGCACCGCGAGCAGATCGCACGGCAGGCGCTGAGAAGCTTCCGTCGGGTGATCGGCCGGGAGGCGCATACCTACGGGCTCTATGCGGGCGGGGAGAAGACTGCGGCCGCGGACTACGTCTTCGCGACCGTGCAGAGCGTCGTGCGGCCCGGGGGCGAGGCGGCCTTCGCCCCCGACGCCTTCGACGTCGTCGTGATCGACGAGGCGCACCGTGCGGCCGCCCCCACGTATGAGAAGCTCATGAAGCGCTTCCGGCCGAAATTCTGGCTCGGCATGACGGGAAGCCCCGACCGCATGGACGGCGGTGACGTCTACGCGCTTTTCGACCACAACATTGCGGGCGAAATCCGCCTGCAGCAGGCGCTCGAGAACAACTTCCTCACGCCCTTCCACTACTTCGGCATCGCCGACCTCACGACGCTCGACGATGAGGGGCGGGCGAAGAGGATCGCGGCCGAGGACTTCCGGCTCACCGCGCAGAAGACGCGGTTCGATCAAATGGTGCAGGCGATCGAGTGGTTCTGCCACTCGGGCGACCGCCGTCGCGGGCTCGTCTTCGCCGGCTCCAACGACGAGGCGCGGGCGATTGCGGAGCACCTCACGCAGTCGGGCCACCCCGCGCTCGCGCTCTCCGGAGCGACGAGCCAGGAGGACCGCGAGCGCGCCGTGCGTCGGCTCGCCCACGGCACGGCGGGCGAAATCCTCGAATTCCTCGTGACGGTGGACATTTTCAACGAGGGCGTGGACATCCCGGAGGTGAACGAGGTGGTCCTCATGCGGCCTACCGAGAGCGCGGTGGTGTTCATCCAGCAGTTGGGGCGCGGCCTCAGGAAGGCCCCCGAGAAGGAGTTCGTCACGGTGCTCGACTTCATCGGTGCCAATGAGAAGAACTACCTCATCGCGACGGCGCTCTCGGGCGACCGCTCATGCTCGCGCGAGAAGCTCCGGAAGTTCGTCGCGTCGGACGCGAAGCGCCTTCCCGGGGCGTCGACCATCCATTTCGACGAGATCTCGAGCCGTCAGATCTTCCGCACGATCGACAGCGCGAAGCTCGACGCCGCGGGCGTCCTGAAGGACGCCTACCGGAGGCTCAAGGCCGAACTCGGCCGCCCGCCCGAACTGCGGGACTTCGAGGCGCGCGGTTCGCTCGAGCCCCTGCGCTTTCTCCTCTACGGCGACGGCTCCTGGCACGGCTTCCTCGCGAAGTACGAGCCCGAATACAAGGAGGAGGGCGGAGCACTCACTCCCGAGGCGGTGAAGCGCTTGGTCTGGCTGTCGCTGCGCACGGCCTCCGGAATCAGGCCGCTCGAGGCGCTCGTCCTCAAGGCCGCGCTCATCGCAGAGGGCGGGTTCGATGAAGACGCGGACGATCGAGCGGCCCTCGAGTCCTTCAGGGAGTCCTCGGGGCTCGCCGACGCCCTCGACCGCAGCCTCAGGGCGTTGATCGGCCGGCACGCGACCGGGGCCGAGCGCATGAGCGTCGGGCGGGTGCTCTCGCTCGGGTTTGAGCGGAACTCTCAGGAGCGCGCGAAGTGGACGGGATGCGCCGTGCTCGACCCCGACTTCCAGGACCCCGCGGCGTGGCGCCTCGACGCGGACTTCGCGGGGCTGCTGCAGAACCGCGTCTTCCGCAAACGCGTCGGAGAGATCGTGCGCGTGTCGCTCGAGCGCTGGAGGCGGGTCTACTCCAGGCGTTGGAAGGACACTTTTCTCGTCCTCAACGAAACCTACGCCTACGACGAGGTCGCGCGCCTCCTCAATTGGCCGAAGAACATCTCCGCGCAGATTGTGGGCGGGTACTTCCTCGACCAGGAGACGAAGACGCTTCCGGTCTTCATCAACTACGAGAAGCGCGCCGGCGCGATCGCCTACCACGACGCCTTCAGGAGTCCTTCGGAACTGCTCTCGCTCTCAAAGCGCAACCGGACGTCGAGCTCGATGAACGCACAGTGGATGACGAAGGCGCCAGGTTTCGAGGACGTGCGCATCCTCCTCTTCGTGCGCCGCACGAACGAAGCGGAGGGCGCCAAGGCCTTCTACTTCCTCGGAGAAATGGAGGCCGCCGCGAGCCCGCAGGACGTGCGTCTCACGGACGGCGCGAATGCCTTCGAGATCGTCTGGCGGCTCGAGACGCCGGTGCGCCGCGACGTCTACGACTACCTCACGGGCGGTTGACGGGCGGCAGAAGGGTGGCTGAAGGTCCGCGGGCACGCGGCCGCGCTCCGGCATAGAATGATTCTCAATTCATTTCAAGCGGGGCGCCGGCCCGGACGGGGTGCGGCGCCCCGTGCTCCGCAACGAATGGGAGGAAGCACAAGATGTTCAAGACGACGCTCGGCATCGACGGCATGGCCTGCAACATGTGCGAGGAGCACATCTGCAGCACGATCCGCAAAGCCTGCGACGTGAAGAAGGTGTCGGCGAGCCACACCAAGAAGGAGGCGGTGATCATCACCGAGCGCCCCACCGACGAGCGGCTGCTGCGCGAGGCGATCGCGCCCACGGGCTACGGCGTTACGTCATGCAAATGCGAACCGTACGAGGATAAGGGCTTCTTCGCCAAGATCAAGGGGCTCTTCGGCTGAATCCGCCCGCCCTCGCTTTCTAAGGTTTTCCCCCTAACAGGGGCGCGTCAATTCATGACCGTCCCTACGTTTTGCCCACACCTGTTGTGAGCTCTTGATCCATCTCATAGGAGGGTAGGAGTTTCTCTTAGCCGCCGCTGCTACAGCTGAATACAATTCAGCGCGCCTCCATTCTCACGCGTGCGCGGATCTCCTTGGTTACAAAGGGACTGCGACCCAAGCGGTTGGTGACGATTTGTTTCGGTCTCCCGTCTCCTCGATGACGGCGGCCCGTTGCGTCCCTTCCGTCCGGCTCCGGACGGGATGGAGGGCACTCATGAGGTGCGTTCGGTCTGCCCCCCAGACCCCGCGCACCCTCTCGACAACCTCCAACAGGGATGGATACATGTCCGAAACCCAAGCTCCCAAGCAGGAAGCACCCGAGGAGAAGAAGGTCGGCGTCGGCGCGTTCATTGCGCTCGCACTTGCCGTCACGCTCTTCTCCGGCGTCTTCTACAAGATGCCTGAAGCCCAGAAGTGGCTCGGCGCCTTCGACTTCACGACCCTGATCGGTCACTACGGCACGGTTGCCGGCTCCAAGAGCACCTTCGTCGGCGCCGGCGGCGACAGCGCCCGTGCCGGCTTCCTCTTCGCCCTCTCGCTCTTCCCGGGCGTGATGCTCGCCCTCGGCCTCATTGAAGTGCTCGCTCACTACGGCGCCCTTCGCGCCGCCCAGATCCTGATGACCCCGCTCCTGCGCCCGCTCCTCGGCGTGCCGGGCTACACGGGCCTCGCGCTCGTCACCGACCTGCAGTCGACCGACGGCGGCGCCGCTCTGACGCGCACCCTCTACGACGAAGGCCGCATCACGAAGAAGAACCTCGTGACGATCTGCGCCTGGCAGTACGCCGGTGCCGGCTGCATCAACAACTACTACTCCACCGTCTCGGCGCTCTTCCCGATGTTCGTCTGCCCGGTCTGGGGCCCGGTGGTGATCATTCTCTGCCTGAAGTTCGTCGGCGGCGCTCTGATCCGCTTCGTGCTTTCGACGCTCTACAAGAAGGATTTTGAAAATGACGAATAACGCGAATGCGGCGCAGAAGCCCGAGTCGAAGAACCCGTTCGACATCTTCATCGTCGGTCTTCGCAAGGGCCTCAACATCGGCCTCTACAGTCTGCTGCCGAACGTGCTGATGGCGTTCGTGCTCACGCAGATCCTGCGCCTCTTCGGCGTGATGGACTTCCTCGGCGAAACCTGCGGGGGCGTGATGGGCCTCTTCGGGCTTCCGGGCGAGGCGATCACGGTGCTCCTCGCGACGTGGCTCTCCTGCGGCGCCGGCGTCGGCGTTGCCGCGAGCCTCGCCTCTCACGGCTCGCTCCAGCCCCACGACATCACGATTCTTGCCCCGGCCTTCATTCTGATGGCCTCGCAGATCCAGTACATGGGGCGCCTGCTCGGCGTCGCCGACGTGCCCAAGAAGTACTGGCCCGTGCTGATGGTGAATTCCGTCCTCATGGCCTGCATCGGCATGATCCTGATGCGCATCTTCTTCGTCTAAGACCCGCCGGGTCTCGAAGAAGAAGTCCGCTCCCGGCCCTCAGCCGGGGCGGGCGCAGAAGTCCCGCCGTCCGCTTCCGGAAGAAGACGACGGGATTTGTTTTTGCCTCTTCCACTCTTCTCCTTCCGCCCGCCCGAAGGCGGGCCCGCCGGAGCGCACGGATTCATCGGGCGCCTGCCGCAGCCGCCGTGCGATGATTGGGACTGAGTACGGCTGCGCTTTGCATTTCCCACGGGCGCCCCGAAACACCTTCTGAGAGGACTCCCGCCATGATCTGTTCCGCCCACCACCCCACGCGCCGCCGGGCGCTCCTCCTCATGGCCGCGGGGGCGCTCGCGCTGCTCGCGGGCGCCGCCCGGGCCGATGCCCCCGTCGCGAGCCCCGCCACGCCTCCGGAATCCCCGGAATCTGGGCGGTCCGAAGCGAAGGCCGCTTCCCGAAAGGCGCCGGCGAAGACGAGGGAGAAGGTGGACGGCGTCTCGAGCGCGTCGAAGCGGCGCCGCGCGAAGAAGAAGGCCCGCAAGGCTGCGCAAGAGTCGTGAGAATCAATAAGATTGGCGTTTCCCCGGGTGTCGGCATGCATTCTGAGACGAAATCAAATGCCGACCGATGCGTGCAAAAGGCCGCAAAGCGGAGCAAAATGAAGGCAGGAATCTCGTGAATGTTTTTCTGGAGGGAGGCTCCAGTCATGAGGAACACTGCATCGGCCTGCACGGGCTTCAATGAAGTCATGGAGCACATACGCTCGAAGGGCGCGCATCTCGCAGGCGTCGCGCTCTGGTTTTGTCCCGCCTGCGTCGTGAAGCTTCTCCGCGACAAGGCCGCACGGCGGCTCGAAGAAGCCCCCGACCGCAAGGGTCGGCAGTTGGTCGCGCTCTTTGACCGGGCGCTTGACCATCAACCCGGCACCCGCGCCGGACGCGAATATGGGTACAGACACTACCTCGCCAAGTGGCGCTCAATCGGGCGCCTCGAGGACGGTGGGAGCAGCGAGTTCCTCGACTGCTGGATGGAGCCGCTCCCGGAGCGCTTCGACGACTGGGACCGCGAGGATGAGGCCCGCCGCCGCGCCGAAGCCGCATACGTGGAGCATCTCGAAGACCTGCTCTACGGGTTTGACGAACCCGACCGCAACGAAAACTGGACGGCGCCCGAAAAGCCCTGGATGGACGCGCCCGCGTCGCCTGAATTCATCCGTCGCACGCTCTGGATCTGGGTGGGACTCTGCCACTTCCAGGAGCCGCTCTCCGAAGAAGGGCGCGCCGCCGTGGTGCGGCTGCTGCGCCGCATCTGGCCCGACTACGAGAACGAGCGCGTCACGCGCGGGCTTCTCGAGGAGTGGGAGGGATACGCCCGCACGAGCAAGTACCGCAAGCTCTGCCAACAGGCCTACGGCGTTCCGTTCGGGCGCCGCGACTGAGGCGCCCGCCGCCTCTGAACTTTGTCGTTCTTCGCCCGGAAGGAGGGCTCCCGGGCGGAGCGCCTCCTCACACGTCGGCCGTCCGGATCAGGCGGCCGATATAGGTTTGTGAAGCTTGCATCAGGCCTCGACTTCGGCGCGGCAGGCGGCTTGGCGTTATTCCCGCGGGAGACGGACGTGAAGCCCGGGAGGACGGCGCCCGCCCGGGCGCCGCGTGCGGGATAATTCACGGATACGCTTCAAATCGGCTCATCTTCCCGGAATCTCGTTCATGTCCAGCAACACCTGCCGTTATCTCTGCGCGCTTCTCTCCGAAGGAAGCTTCTCCAAGGCCGCGCAGTTCCTCGACATCTCGCAGCCCTCGCTCTCGCAGTTCCTGCTGCGGCTCGAGACGGAGGCGGGTACCGAGCTCGTGGACCGCGCCGTGAAGCCCCTGCGCCTCACGCCGGCGGGCGAATTGTTTCTGAGGACGGAACGGCAGGTCGATCAGTTGCGCGAAACCTGCGCCAAGCAGATGGACGACATCAAGGCGGGCGTGCGCGGGCACGTGACGATCGGGGCGTCGGACTACCGCGAGACGTTTTTCCTCACCGAAGTGCTGCCGGTCTTCCGCAACCTCTACCCGAACATCGAGATCTCGGTCGCCGAAGGCCGCACGAAGGAGCTCGAGGAGCTCGCGATGTCCGGGGTGACGGACTTCTCGCTCGTGATCATGCCGCTCTACCATCCGTCGGCCCTTGAGGTGACGGAGCTCTACACCGAGCGGCTCCTGATCGCAATGAACGCGAACCACCCGATCGCGCGGCGCATGCCCGAAACGGCGAGTGCGGAATATCCTGCGCTCGACTTCACGGAGCTCGACCGCGAGCCCTTCCTGATGATCAAGAAGGGCCAGAAGATGAACCGGCTCTTCCACGACCTCTGCGACCGCACGGGCGCCGCACCGCGCGTGGTCCTGCAGAGCGAGTCCATGATCGCCGCCCTCGCGCTCGCGAGCGTGGGTTTGGGCGTCACGCTCACCACCGAGACCCTCGCGCGCCGGTCGGCGACCACCGCGCCCTTGCGGTGCTTCTCCATCAGCCCGGAGGTGCCGCCGCGCGTCGTGGCCGCGGCCTACCGCGGAGACCGCTATCTCTCGAAGGCCGCGCGCGCCTTGATTCAGGTGATGCTCGACGTGGCTGGAGCGAAGTTCCAGCGCGGGTGAGAGCGCCCGGGCGCCCTCACGGACGAGGCGGCGGCGCTTTGCGCAGGCCGCCTTCACAGCCTTCGACCAGGCGGATACGGCCGTCGTCCGGCCGGCGCGGTCTCAGAAAAAAAGAACCGGCGGCTGGTCAAGGGCCGTCGGTTCGATGAGGAACGGGGAGAAGATCTCCTGAGGTGGAGATCCCCGGCGCCGCGCCCTCATTGGGGCGGGACGCCGGGTGGAGAGAAGGAGGAACGTTATTTCTGATAGTCCACGAGGGCGCTGATGCGCTCGACGATCGGGTCCTTGCGTTCGTTGAAGACCGCCTTGTTCTTTTCAAAGAGGTTGTTGCCGTGGGCGTCGATCGAGCAGATGAGGGGACCGAACTCCTTCACGCGCATCACCCACATGGATTCCGGCATGCCGAGTTCGGGCCACTGCACGTCCTCTACCTCCTCGACGCATTCGGCCGCCACGACGGCGCAGCCGCCCGGGAAGACGCAGTGGATGGCCTTCGACTCCTTGCAGCCCGCGGTGGTGTTCGGGCCCATGCCGCCCTTGCCGACGATGAGTTTCACGCCCGTTTCGGCGAGGAACTCCTTCTCAAACTTCTCCATGCGCATCGAGGTGGTCGGGCCGATGGAGACGACCTTCCAGCCGCTCTTGGAGTCCTTCGTCGGAACCATGATCGGACCGGCGTGGAAGATGGCCTTGCCGTGCAGATCCACGGGGAGCTTGCGGCCGAGCTTGACGAGGCGGTGGTGGGCCTGGTCGCGCGCGGTGATGAGGTAGCCCGTCAGGTAGAGAATGTCGCCGATCTTGATGTCTTCGAGGTCTTTGTCCTTGATCGGGGTCGTCAAAATCTTCTTGGTGCTCACAGCGTGACTCCCTTGTGGGAAACAAATTCGTAGGTCATGTCCGGACGGACGCGGATGCAGGCGCGGCGGTGCGCCCAGCAGCCCGTGGAGACGCCCACGGCGATGCAGGAGGGATGGCGCGCGGCCTGTTCGACGTTGACGCCCATCACGGTCTTCTTGCCCGTGAGGCCGCCTGGCCCGAGGTTGAGCTCATTCAACCCGTCGCAGATCAGGCGCTCGAACTCGGCGCCGGTGGGGTTGGAGTTGTGCGACCCGACGGGGCGCATCAGGGCGCGCTTGGAGAGCGTGGCCGCGACTTCGCAGGAGCCCGCGATGCCGATGCCGAGGAGGAGCGGCGGGCAGGCGTTGATGCCGCGCTCGGTCATGATGTCGAAGACGAACTTCACGACGCCTTCATAGCCTTCGAGCGGCATGAGGACCTTCGCGGCGCCCGGGAGCGAGCAGCCGCCGCCCGCCATGTAGCCGTAGATCTCGGCTTCGTCGGAGTCCGGCACGATCTGCCAGTCGATCCAGGGAATACGCACGCCCGTGTTGTTGCCCGTGTTCTTCTCGTCGAAGATCTGCACGGCGTTGTGGCGCAGCGGGGCCTCCTTGGTCGCGCGGATCGTCGCTTCGCGCAGGCACTCCTCCATTTCGCCGAGCAGCGGGAAGTTCGCGCCCACTTTGACGAAGTACTGGATGACGCCCGTGTCCTGGCAGAGCGGAACGTTGTTCTTCTTCGCGAGGGCCATGTCGCGGAACATGGCGTCGTAGATGGTGTTGGCGATGTCGCTCGTCTGTTCAGAGCGAAGCTCCGTGAGGCTCTGCATCACGTCGTCGGGCAGGTGCTTGCCGAAGTACGCCGTGAACTTCGCCATCAGATCGGTGAACTCGCTGCGGAGCGCTTCCTTCTGCATGAGGTCTTTCTCCTGATGTGGGGGTCTTTGGAAAGGTGGTCGGCCGAGGCTTCGTGCCGGGGCTCTCTGCCGGCGGGGCGGGGGGGGGGGGGGGGGGGGGGTGGAAGTCCCGCGGGCGGCGCCTCCCTCAGCTGATGGACGTAGTCTAGGAGAAGGAGATCTATAAGTCAAATACTTAATAGTCTATTAAAGATATAGTCATACAGCTATATTGATGAGGGGAAGCCGGCGCCGTGGAGGTCGACCGCCGGAGGCGCGCCGCCCGCGGAAGGTCCCGGCGGGCGCAGGGAATATGCCGATGAGCGGGCGCCGTCAGGCGTTCTCACGTGTGACTTTCCGCGGGGGAAGGCGTCTGGGGAGCATCGACGGGGACGCCGTCCGGTGCTTCGTCGGCAGTGGTCTGAGGCGAGCGGAAGAAGAGGGTGCCGGCCTTCGGGTGGAAGGAGCGGAAGGCGAGGACCGGTGCGTCGTCTCCGAGCGTCTTCGCATACGCGTCGAGGCGGGTGAAGACGGCGTGGGCGTCCCAGAGCACGGCTTCGAGATAGGAGCGGCGCTCGGAGAAGGTTTCGCCCGTCACCACGGCCTCATTCGGCGCTTCGGAGAGGAGCGCCTTGAGGTCCGCGAGGAGCTTCTTCTGGAAGCGCTTCGGCCGCTTCCGGATCCGGAGTCTCCCGGCGCTTGAAGTAGATGAGCCCCGCGGCCGCGCCCTTTTGGGTGAACGTCGTTTACAGCCGTCGGGTCGCCCGCACGCAGCCCGTTGAGAAGCGAAGCCGCTCGGGGTTTCCCCGAAGCGGATGTCGGATCTGGGAGGCTGCGCTCCGGGCTTGGGTTTGAGCCAGTATTCGAGGCGTTCGCTCCGCGCGTCCTCGTAGGTCCAGTCGGACGCGCGCGGCTCTCAGGCGGCGAATCGCTCCCGGAGCTCGAAGATCGGGAGGATCTCGCCCGCGGCCGCTTCGGGAGAACTACTGCTGGTTCGCGAGTTCGTCGACGCGCTTCTGGATCATCGCGGTGATCTCGTAGTGGTTGATGAGTTCACGCGCGAAGAGCAGGAACGTGAGGTAGAGCTCGGAGCCGCGGATCGAGAGGTTCTCCGACGGAATCGCGCGCAGAAGGTCGCTCTGCAGGCGGTCGATTTCGGCGAGCACCTGCTGCGCGCCCGCATGGAGCTTCTGCAGGTCGGGCGAGGAGCCGCCCGCGGCCCTCACGCCGTCGATCATCGCGAGGAGCTCCTTGAGCTCCCCGGCGAGCCGGTCGTCGAAGATGCGGTGGCGGTTGGCGACGTGGTCGACCGCGAGCTTCGCGAGGCTCTGCAGGGAGCGCGCCACTTCGCGCATGTTCGTGAACGCGCGGAAATAGTAGTAGCGGGCGTCGAAATCCGCCTTCTTCGGGTTCTTGTCGGCGAGCGCCATGCGGTAGTAGACGCTTCGCTGCGCGGAGAGTTCGTCGAAGAAGGCCGAGGCGTCGGCCTTGGCGTGCCGCAGGGCGCGTTCGCGGTCGGCGAGGAGGCCCTCGAGAACCGCGCGGGTGATGCGCAGCGACTCGGTGAAGTTCTCCGGCGTTTTTTCGTCGATGATCGCGTGGATCGTCGGCGCGTCGTAGCGTTGCTTGGCCCGTTCGGCAAGCGAGGCCGCTTCGCCGCGGGCCTTGAGGTTCGAGCGCACGAGGAGCGTCACGGCGCCCGCACCGAGAATCACCGCCATCACTTCGCCGCCCCAGAAGATGAGGCAGGCGACGAGGCCCGCCAGGGTGCTCGCGCAGATCGCGGTGAAGAACCAGCCCGAGATCACCGTGAGGACGCCCGAGATGCGGTAGACCGCGGTCTCACGGTCCCAGGCGCCGTCGGCGAAGGACGAGCCCATGGCGACCATGAAGGTGACGTAGGTGGTCGAAAGCGGGAGCTTGAGGGACGTCGCCGACGCGATCAGGATCGCGGAGAGCACGAGGTTGATCGAGGCGCGGACGTAGTCGAAGGGAAGAGGAACTTCGCCCGGCTTCGTCGGAGCTGGCTCGAAGCGGTTCGCGAGGCTGCGCTTCAGAGGGATCGGCATGATTTGGTTGATGATGCGGCCGGCGGACATCGAGGCGCGCACGATCATGCGCCCCGGGAGCGAGGCGCCGAACTGCTCCTGCTCGCCCGAGTGGGAGGACGAGAGGTTGATCGAAGTCTGAATGACGCGGTGCGCCTTCTTCGAGAACCAGAGCGTGAGGACCATCACGAGGCCCGAAGCGAGCAGGAAGAAGGTCGGAGCGGTGGAGGGGTTGAGGAGCCCGCCCATCATGAAGCCCGAAACGTCGGAGCCCGAAGCCGTCCATTCCTTCCAGCTCTCCCAGGCGGCGAGCGGCACGCCCACGAAGTTCACGAGGTCGTTGCCGGCGAAGGCGAAGGCAAGCGAGAACGTGCCTGCAAGGATGATCACCTTGAAGATGTTCACCTTGAAGACATTCATCAGGATCTGGAAGAGGATCGAGAAGCCGACGAAGAGGACGGCGAGGATTACCTGCGTGTTGGCGTTGATCCAGTCGATCCACTCGGGGCGCATGAAGGAGGCGCCCTTGGCGCCCTTCATCACGAGGAAGTAGATGATCGCGGTGATCGAGATGCCCGCGTAGACCGCACCCACCTTGCGGTAGGCCCCTTCAAACTTGAAGGAGAAGATGAGGCGCGCGACGTACTGCACCACCGCGCCCGCGACGAAGGCGACCACCACCGAGATCAGGATGCCGGAGATGATCGTGAGCGCCTTGGAGTTGTTGATGTATTGGGCGACGTCGCCGATCGAGGCGCCTTCGCTCATGAGCTTGAAGCCCGCCGCGGCGATCGAGGCGCCCAACAGGTCGAAGACGATAGAGACGGTGGTCGAGGTCGGGAGCCCGAGCGAATTGAAGGTGTCGAGCAGAATCACGTCCGCGACCATCACCGCGAAGAAGATCACCATCACCTCGGCGAAGGTGAACAGCTGCGGGTTGAAGATGCCCGAGCGCGCGATCTCCATCATCCCTGAGGAGAAGGTCGCGCCGAGGAGCACGCCGATCGAGGCGACCCACATGGTGGTGCGGAACTTGGCGATCCGGCAGCCGATGGCGGAGTTGAGGAAGTTCACCGCGTCGTTGGAGACGCCGACGAAGAGGTCTATGCAGGCGATGACGCCGAGGAAGGCGAGCAACACCAAATAGTATTGTTCCATGACTCTTGCGCGCCGCGCGGGACTCTGCGCGGGCGTCCTTATGAGGGTTGCTGTGGGACGCTCGGGATTCTCCCGGGAGCTGATGACGGCTCCGTGACCGGAATATGACAATTCAATGACAACGTCACGAACGCGCCACATGCCTTGCGGCGCATCAAGCCCAACGCCGCTTCGCAAACGGAGAAAATGACGACGCCCCGCACCGGCGTGGAGGCCGGGCGGGGCGTCGTCATTCAAAGAAGGACGGTGGTCGACACCGGAAGGCTCAGGCCTCCTGCGCGGCCGCCTTGTCGCTCAGGTGGTTCAGCTGCTCCAGAATCATCGCGGTGATCTCATAGCGGTTGATGAGGTCGCGGGCGAAGAGGAGGAACGCGAGGTAGAGCTCACAGCCGCGGATCGAGAGCTTCTCGGACGGAATCGCGCGCAGAAGCACGGTCTGCAGCTTGTCGATCTCGACGAGGACCGCCTGGGCGTTCGCGTGGAGCGCGGCGACGTCGGGTTCGCCGGACTCGGCCGCGCTCATTCGGTCGAGCAGGGCGAGCAGCGCCTTCAGATCGTCGGCGAGGCGTCCTTCATAGACGCGGTGACGGTTGGCGACGTGGTCCTGGGCGAATTTGGCGAGGCTCTGCAGCGACCGGCCCACCTCACGCATGTTCGTGAAGGCGCGGAAGTAGCAGTAGCGGGCGTCGAAGTCGGTCTTCTTCGGGTTCTTGTCGGCGAGCGCCATGCGGTAGTAGACGCTGCGTTCGCCCGAGAGGTCGTCGAAGAAGTCCGAGGCGTCGTCCTTGGCGGCCTTCAGGGCGCGCTCGCGGTCGTCGAGAAGACCCGACAAAACGTCGTGCGTGATCTTGAGGGTGCGCTTGAGGTTTTCAGGCGCCTTCTTGTCGACGAGTTGGCGGATCGAAAGGGCGTCCCAACGCTGCGCGGCCTGGCCGGAGAGCGAGTCTTCGCCGAGGGGCTTCAAGTTCGAGCGCACGAGCACCGCAATGGCGATGACGCCGAGGGCGACCGCCATCACTTCGCCGCCCCAGAAGACGAGGAGCGCGACCACCGCGGCGAGCGAGCTCGCGCAGAGGGCGGTGATGAACTAGCCCGAGATCACCGTGAGGACGCCCGAGATGCGGTAGACCGCGGTCTCACGGTCCCAGGCGCCGTCGGCGAAGGACGAGCCCATGGCGACCATGAAGGTGACGTAGGTGGTCGAAAGCGGGAGCTTGAGGGACGTCGCCGACGCGATCAGGATCGCGGAGAGCACGAGGTTGATCGAGGCGCGGACGTAGTCGAAGGGAAGAGGAACTTCGCCCGGCTTCGTCGGAGCTGGCTCGAAGCGGTTCGCGAGGCTGCGCTTCAGAGGGATCGGCATGATTTGGTTGATGATGCGGCCGGCGGACATCGAGGCGCGCACGATCATGCGCCCCGGGAGCGAGGCGCCGAACTGCTCCTGCTCGCCCGAGTGGGAGGACGAGAGGTTGATCGAAGTCTGAATGACGCGGTGCGCCTTCTTCGAGAACCAGAGCGTGAGGACCATCACGAGGCCCGAAGCGAGCAGGAAGAAGGTCGGAGCGGTGGAGGGGTTGAGGAGCCCGCCCATCATGAAGCCCGAAACGTCGGAGCCCGAAGCCGTCCATTCCTTCCAGCTCTCCCAGGCGGCGAGCGGCACGCCCACGAAGTTCACGAGGTCGTTGCCGGCGAAGGCGAAGGCAAGCGAGAACGTGCCTGCAAGGATGATCACCTTGAAGATGTTCACCTTGAAGACATTCATCAGGATCTGGAAGAGGATCGAGAAGCCGACGAAGAGGACGGCGAGGATTACCTGCGTGTTGGCGTTGATCCAGTCGATCCACTCGGGGCGCATGAAGGAGGCGCCCTTGGCGCCCTTCATCACGAGGAAGTAGATGATCGCGGTGATCGAGATGCCCGCGTAGACCGCACCCACCTTGCGGTAGGCCCCTTCAAACTTGAAGGAGAAGATGAGGCGCGCGACGTACTGCACCACCGCGCCCGCGACGAAGGCGACCGCGACGGAGATCAGGATGCCCGAAATGATCGCCAGGGCTTTGGAGTTGTTGATGTAGTCGGCGACTTCAAGAAGCGAAGCGCCAGTCGACAGGAGCTTGTAGGCGGCCGCGGCGATCGCGGAGCCGAGGAGCTCGAAGACGATCGAGACCGTGGTCGAGGTCGGGAGCCCGAGCGAATTGAACGCGTCGAGAAGCAACACGTCCGCCACCATGACGGCGAAGAACACCACCATGATTTCGGCGAAGGAGAACATCTGCGGGTGGAAGACGCCCGAACGGGCGATCTCCATCATCCCGGAGGAGAACGTGGCGCCCAGCATCACGCCGATCGACGCGACCCACATCGTGGTGCGGAACTTGGCGATGCGGCAGCCGAGGGCGGAGTTGAGGAAGTTGACGGCGTCGTTTGAGACGCCGACGAAGAGGTCGATGACGGCGATGACCGCGAGGAACGCGAGCAACGCCAAATAGTATTGTTCCATGATTGAGGGCAGCCCAAAGGGTTTTTACTTAAGGTCTTGGGACGGTCCCCATTGTGGTGCGTGCATGTGACGGCTCCGTGTTGCTTTTTTGACGTCCGTGTGACGTTTCCGTGCCGCCACGCCCGAAACACCTGTAAACCGGGCGTTGCGGGCGGATCCACGTTCAGAGGCGCGCGCTGCTACCGAGCGCCGGAGCGTCCGCGTCGTCGGGAGCAGGGTAGAGCGCGTGGAGCGCGGCGATTTCGCCGAGCACCTCGAAGACCCGCCGCAGCCCGCGTCCACATAGGCCATCAGGAGCCGGAGCGAGGGCGTGCAGACCATGCGCCGCGGCGCGAAGCCGAGGAAGATATCCGGGATGTACGGGTGCTCCTCCGCGCCCGCAAGGCAGACGTAGGTCTGCTCGAGCATGCGCTCGACGAGCTTTTCTCGCGTGTCGGCGCCCGCGGCCCGTCTGGTGGGACATCACGAGGACGGCGTCCCAGGGCTGGAGAGTGATGCTCGTGACGTTCGGCGGATAGTCGAGTCCGCAGGAGACGCTCACGATGCCGTCGAGCCGGCCGTCCAGGAGGCGCTCGAGCAGGTCCCGCGGCGGCTGCGTCTCCGGGATGAGCAGCAGGTGCGGGTGGCGTTCGCGCAGCCGCGAGAGGAGGTTGGTGAGGATCCCGGCGCTGATCACGCCCGGGCAGACGCCGAGGCGCACCTTGGCCTTTTCGCCCGAGAGAATGTCGTCGGCGTTCCGGCGGGCGCACTCCATCATCGCGAGGATGCGCCCGGCGTCGGCGAGGAACCCTTCGCCCACGGGCGTCAGGGTGAGCGTGCGGTTCGAGCGGTTTATGAGCGGCGCCCCCCACCTCTTCCTCCAACGCCCGGATCCAGAGGCTCAGCGCCGGCTGCGAGACGCCGAGGCGTTCGGCGGCGCGGCCGAAGTGCGTGGTCTGGGCGAACAACGGCGAAGGCCTCGCGATGGCCTGGAAGGCGGGCGCCGAGAAGATGGGTGAAGGGTCGGCCCTCATCCACGCCGCCGAATTCGACGGGCTCGCCACCTCGGCCGCGGGCGACCACGGCATGGTGGACGCCAACCTCCTCGTGCGCGTTCTCAAAACGCCGCAACTCTGGGTGGATCCGGCCGGCAAGCTCCCGTTCGAAGTCTCGGGCGCCGGTCCTGCGAATCCGACGGGAAGGGGCGACTTCCGTGCGCTCATGGAGGAGGCGGTCCGCCAGGGCGTGGCCGTGAAGGCCGACACGCTGGAGGAGCTCGCCCGGAAGGCCGGCTTCACGCCCGACTTCGTCGGCCAGGTGGCCGACTACAACCGCGCGGTTGAGACCGGGAAGGATCCCTTCGGCAAGCCCGCCCGGTTCCTCAAGTTCAAGGCTGAGACCGGTCCCTTCTACGCTGCGCGCGCGAAGGTTGTGAGCCTCTCGAGCCTGGGCGGCGTGCGCGTGAACGAGAAGTTTGAGGCGCTCTCCTCCAACTACCAGTCCGTGAAGGGCCTCTACGCCACGGGCAACAACGCCTACGGCCGTCCTACCCGCCCTACCAGGGCCTCGCCCTCGGCTTCGCCTGGCATTCCGGCCGCATCGCCGGCCGTGAAGCGGCCGAGTACGTGAAGACCGTGAAGCAGCCTCGTCCCGCTCGAAGGGGGCGGCGCACGCCGTTCCGGCCGGGATCCGGGAAAACGCGGTGCTAAACTCGCGCGCTCTTCCGACGGTTCCCTTCATGACCAGACTCACGACCTCCTCGGGCCGCTTCCTCCACCTTGGCCGCCGCATCGCCATGCTGATTCTCGGCATGGAGCTCGCCACGCTCGGCATCTCCTTCACGACCTGCTCGAACCTCGGCACGACCCCGATCAGCACGCTGCCCTACGTGCTCTCGAAGATCTTCCCGCTCTCCTTCGGCACGACGACCTTCATCCTCAACGTGGGCTTCGTCGCGCTGCAGTGGGTGTTGCTCAGGAACCGCTTCTCGATCCTCAACCTGCTGCAGATCCCCGGGGTGCTCGTCTTCAGCGCCTTCATCGACCTCAACATGCACCTCGTTCGGCCCTGGTCGCCCGACGGTTGGTGGCTCGGGATGGCGATGAGCATGCTCGGGAACGTCGTCCTCGCCTGCGGCATCTTCCTGCAGATCCGCTCCAAGACCATCGTGCAACCGGGCGAAGGCATCGTCATCGCCTTCGCGGCCGTGCTGCGCCGCCCCTTCGGGAACGTGAAGATCGCGAGCGACCTCACGCTCGTCACCCTCGCGGCCGTCCTCTCCGTCTCGGTCTTGGGCGGCCTCGTGGGCCTGCGAGAAGGCACGGCCGTCTCCGCCGTCCTCGTCGGCCTCTTCGTGAAGGCGATCGCCTGCTTCTTTCCCGACCGCCACGCGGGCGAGCCCCATCAGGTTCGGCTCGCAAAGTGAGTTTTACTCACAATAGGATGTACTTTCGTGCATGGGTGTTAACACGACTACATAAAAAGTCGTAGACGACGTAGATTCTCAAACGTTGCCGCACCGGTCCGGGTCTCTTCACCTTTCTTCCGGACCGGAGCGGCTCATGTTGCGGCCAGCCCGCCCGGGCGGAGCGACTCCGGACCAACGGAGCGACTCCCTCAGCAAAAGATAGGCCTCGCGCAAGCCCCGTTCTTCATGGCGAGGTTAGCGAGGCCGAAATGTTTGTGGGATAATCTATTCCCATGAAGACCACTACTCCCACCTGCATTCTCGAGCTGCCGTTGGTTGTGGGCGACGAAGAGGAACGTCGTCTGCGCACGACCTTCG
>ERZ833515.83-NODE-83-length-86186-cov-6.610709_pt1 | contig 86186 bp, 73 predicted proteins | sample MGYA00519949_ERZ833515 | MGnify/ENA primary metagenome ERZ833515 (study PRJEB31850, sample SAMEA3708741) | human gut metagenome | biome: human gut; feature: human-associated habitat; material: faeces | place: China | collected 2014 ...
GAATGACTGCCTTCGTGTAGGTGGAACCTACGTCGCATCCGCCAAAGTATTTCATAGTTATCTATATCCTTTCCTTCAATTCAATAAATGATTACATGCAAACATCGTCTGCGAAGTCGAGCAGCGACTCGTCGACCGGCTTGGCGTTCATGACGGTGTCCATATAGCTCGAGACCGTGTCGCGCATGGTGCGGCGCGAAACAGTACGCGGATCCATCAGATCGTGCGGGATCCAGATCAGGTGCAGACCCAGCTCGCGGCCCTGCTCGTCGAGCAGACCCTGAACGGTAGCCATGTTCTTGCACGCGACGTGCTGCCACATGATGACGATGCCCGTGTTCCAAGCCTCACACTGACGCCACAGCTCGGTGACGACGTTGTGGTAACCGCCGTTGGTGTGGCGGCGCATGACCATGCGCTCGTACAGGCGAGCCATGTCACGCAGCGCCTCGGTCTCATCGGAGGTGTTGAGGTGCTTGGTGAAGTTAAGGGACTCCATCTCAACGACGACGTTGATGCCCCAGCTGTTGGCCAGCCAGTTGGAGAAGTTGGCGTAGTAGTGCGGGGGGCAGCTCCAGGTGATGGCGCGGTAGCGCATCTTGTTGCGCCAGGCCTGCTCCTTGTTCTTGTAGCCCTTGAGGAGGATCTTGTTGACCTTCTCGCAGGACTTAATGGTACGCGGATCGAGGCCGCCGTCCATCTCGTAGCACCACTTGCGGAACAGCTCGTAGCTGGGTCCGATCAGCTGCGGATAAGCGGTCTTGTTGATCTCCCACTTCTGCAGCTCGTAGTCGGTCTCGGTGTTGAAGCGCTTCATTGCGGTGAAGTAAGAATCCCAGTTCCACTGCTCGCCGGTCTGCTTCTCGATGAAGCGGATGCACTCCTTGACGTCTTCGACAGCGGCGTCGAGCGTCAGCTCGTCCTCGTAGCGGACGGGGAAGCACAGGTGATGCACCGGGATATCGGGGAAGCGGCGGGCGAAGTAGCTGGATGCCATGACGGAACCGTCGCAAGGCATGGAGCTGGAGATGTAGCAGCTGCCCAGATGCGGCAGAGCGTCGATGACGAGCGCGCCGCACTCGGACGTCGGAACCGGGCAGGTATCGGCCGGGAGACCGAAGGACTCGACGGCATCGATGTACGGGATGCAGGTGAGCTGGTCGATCTCGGAGACCAGGAACACCGGCAGCAACTGGTGCGGGATGCCGTACAGGGTCGGGAAGCCGGCCATGATCTGCGCCATGGTCATCTCGTCGATCAGAACGAGCTTGCGGTTGAGCTCGTCGCAGTTGCCGTTGCGTTTGTCGCCCTTGGCGAGAATGACAAGGTTCTCAGCGACGTAGCGGTAGATGCAGTAGGTAAGCTCGTGGCTCATGCGCAGGTTGGAGCCGCGCAGACCGAGGATGTTCTTGTCCATGAAGCTGTGGCAGCAGAAGTAAGACACCATCCAGCGATAGTACAGCGTCTGGTTCATAGCCGGGATCAGGTCCTTGGAGAAGGTCATGAGCAGCATGCCCCACAGACGTGCCCATTCATAGAAGTCATAGACCGTGTCCTTGATGCCGCGCCACTCACGACGCACGGTGCACATGGCGCCGTCGCGATACAGGCGGCCAAGGTGACGCTCACCGTTGAGGATGAGGTCGATCTTGTCCTTCATGGAGGCGGCTGCAAAGGACTTGTACTCTTCTTTGATACGGTCACGGTCGGAAATGAGGATATTCTTCCAGCCCTCACCGAACTTTTTCCAGTCGGTCTCCTTGAACATGTCCCAGAAGATGCCGCCGACCAGTTTCAGGTTCTCTGCCTGAGCAGCCCAGTCCATATTGTCTTTCGCTTTGAAGAATTTCGGATTGGGATATTTCACCTTGCCCATTACTTGGCACCCCTTTCTCTCTGGATCTTCTTGATCTCCAGGCTCTCCACAAACGCCTGAACGCGCGTGCGGAGCTGGCCCGAGTAGCCGTTGTTGTACACACGGTCGATACTCAGGACCGGCCAGCCGTACTCAGTGTTGAGCACGTAGCTCGCCAGAGCACGCTCGAAGCCCCAGTAGTCGCAGTATTTCATCTGCTCGTAGATGATGCCGTCCGCCTTGTACTCACGCGCCAGACGGTCAGCCGTCTCACGGCGCTGGTGCACCTTCTCGTCGGAGATGTAGCGAGCGCACTCGCTGGTCTCCATGTAGTGGCGGCAGATCTGACGCAGGACGTCTTCCTCGTCGTTGAGCTCGATGACCTCGCGGCCCGGCGTGCTGCCGAAGCAGAAACGGTCGGACACGACGAGCGCGCCGCAGCCCTCGATGAGCTTCGTCAGGCTGGGATCGTCGATCTCGCTGCCGACGATGGCAACGCGGGCACGGTACGGGCTCTTGGCGTCCGGCTTGCGCTTTTTGAGCTCAGCGAGCGTCTCGCGCAGGTAGGGCAGGATGAGCGCCTTCGGGCAGGCGTAGCTCACGAGGTTGAGGATGTGGAACTCATAGCCCGTGATGATCGGGTTGTCGAGCTTGCGCATCTCAGCGATCTCGCTGATGATCTTGCAGACCTCGTTGTGCTCGGCGACCGCCTTGCGCAGCGCCTCGTCGGAGGTGTCAACGCCGAAGGTCTCGGTCAGACGGTTGAGCACGTGCTCACGCATCTGCGTGGTGTAGGAATCGATGTAGTAATCGGTCACCTTGAGCGGCATGTCGGTATGCGTGACAAAGAACTTCTCCTTGCTGTTGACCTTCAGGACCTCGAAGTGCTCCATGGCACGGTTCATGGCCGAGCAGGCATCCACACCGATCAGCGCATCCAGGAACTGATAGCCGCCCTCGATCGCACGCTCGACGAGCGCACGCGCATAGTCGCAGGTATAGTTGGACATGTAGTACGTCGAGATATCCAGCGAACCGGTCTTGGGAGCTCTGAGTCGCACAGAGATGCAGTTGTCTACGTTGAGGAGGACCTCCGGAATGTGATAGCAGGTGTAGCCGAGGACGATGCTGCCGTCCGCCTGAGCCTGCCGAACCAACTCGTTGTTGGCGTCTTCCAGAAGGTTTTCAAAGTAGATCAGATGCTTCAGATCTTTCAAATGTTTCCCCTTCCTTCCTGATGTTTGTGTTTCTGGACGTGGTATTACCAGATTTCAGTATTATCATATAGCAGTAGGCACAAAAAATCAACGATATGTGTTTCGTTTTTAACATTTTCGGAAAATTGCCGACTTTCTTCCTTGACAGTTCGTCAAAATGATGATATTTTCATAACGAAGGGTACGTGGTAATACCAAGTGCGTTCAAGTCCATTCAGAGGTGAATATGATGGGATTCGATAGGATCGAGGCAGTATCGCTCACGGATCAATTCGTGCAGAAGATCGAGGCCATGATCATTTCCGGAGAGCTTGTTCCCGGTGACCAGCTGCCGCCGGCGCGCGAGATGAGCGCACGCATGGGCGTGAGCCGTCCGGTGATCTCGGCCGGCCTGGTCGAGCTTGAAAAAATGGGGTTTGTGGAGATCGTCACGCGGCAGGGCGTCTACGTCAGCGATTACCGCAAGAACGGCTCGCTCGACACGCTCACGGCGCTTTTGAACTATAATGGCGGCGTCATGCGCGATGACGAGGTGCGTTCCCTGCTGGAGGTGCGCGGTGCCAACGAGTGCCTGTGCGTGAAGCTTGTAGTCGAGCGCGCCACGCAGGAGGAGCTCGATGGGCTTGCGCCGCTGCTCGATGCGATCAAGAGCGGAAAGACAGATGAGGAGCGCGCCGAGGCGACGTTTCAGTTCCACCATACGCTGAGCGTGCTGTCGCGCAACGCATTTTTGCCGCTGCTGTATAACTCTATTCATACCTACGGGCTGCATTTCTGGAGCCTGTACAGCCGGCGCTACGGCGGCAACCGCCTGTACCAGAACAAGCTCGAGCTCTACTGTGCGCTGCTTGACCGGGACGCGGAGCGCGCGCAGGCGTTCACTGTCGATATGCTCGACAGTGTCGCAAACGGAGCGTTCTCGCTCTACAGTGACACCGCGCAGCAGTGAAGCGCAGCACAAAATAAACAGCCTCCGGCAGTTTCGCGCTGCCGGAGGTTTTTGTGCAAAGTGCTGTTTTCAGATGACGTAGTCGTTCGCGGCGCGCGCCGTCTGCTGCTCGAGCAGATCCTGCAGCGTGATGCCATCGAGATAATTGCGGATGACCCGCTCCAGCCCCTCCCACATGGGCAGGGTGGCGCATGCGCCGCAGCGCGGGCACGGGTTCGGGTGCTGATCAAGACAGGCGACCGGGGCGAGGCCGCCTTCCGTCATGCACAGGATCTCGCCGACGGTATACTCCTGCGGCGCGCGCGCCAGCCGGTAACCGCCCTGATAGCCGCGCGTTGTGCGCAAAACGTCCGCTCTGCCGAGCATGGGAACGATCTGCTCGAGGTATTTTTTTGAGATGCCCTGACGCTGCGCGATATCCTTGAGCGCGACGTAGCCGTCACCCTGATGCTCCGCGAGGTCGAGCATCATGCGCAGGGCATAGCGCCCCTTGGTGGATATTTTCACGGGAAAGCCCCCTTAATTTCTGAGTATACTATAATAATAACATATGAATACTAGGTTTTCAAGCACGCACATGAAAATTTATTGCGCAAGGGAATGCTTGACAGGTGCTTGACAAACCGTTATGATGTGCGCGAGGGCACGTTTTGAGCGGCATGCACTGTGTGGCCGCGCGTGCGCGTATCAGGCGGAAATCCGCGTGCCCGGAGGCGCTATGAACATCCGAATGAAAAAGCTCTCGCAGTACGTTGCGCCGACCATTCTCGGCAACTGCGCCTATTTTCTCTTTACGATCATCGACGGCATCTTCGTCGGGCAGGGCATCGGTACGGACGCGCTCGGTGCGATCAATCTGGTGTGGCCGTTTGTGATGGTGCTCAATGCCTTTGTCATGCTTACGGTCGTCGGCGGCGTGACGGTGTCGGCCGTGCGCATCGGCCGCGGGGACATCACGGGGGCAAACCAGGCGTTCATGCACTCGCTTGCCGGGACACTGACGGTCGCAGTCGTCATGATGCTGGTCGGCACCTGCCTGACATCGGAGATCGCGACGCTGCTCGGCGCGAACGAGACGTATCACCGGCTCGTATGCGACTACCTGTTTTGGTATTCGCTTTTCGCCGTGCCGTCAGGCATGATGACATTTTTGAATAACTACTGCCGCAACGACGGCTCACCTGTGCTTGTGAGCGTCGCCTCGATCGTCTCGACAGTCATCAATATTTTCCTCGACTGGCTGTTCGTGTTCCCGCTGCAAAAGGGGCTGATGGGCGCGGCCGTTGCGACCGGCATCTCACAGACCTGCGGCATGCTGATCGTGTCGTCGCACTTTTTCCTGCGCCGCGGCAGGCTGCGTGTCGGACGATTTCGGCTTTCCGGAGCGCTTGTGCGCAAGCTCCTGCTGCGCGGCACGCCGGAGGCAATTGCGCAGTTTGCCGTCCCGGTGGCGACGCTGTGCACAAACTATGTGCTCCTTGCCCGCCTCGGTGATATGGCCGTGAATGCCTATTCGATCATCTGCTATGTGGCGTCGTTTTCCGCGGCGGTCTTCATCGGTGTCTCGTGCGGCCTGCAGCCGCTGTTCGGCCAGAGCTACGGTGCGCGCGATGCGCAGGATCTCAAGTGGTATTTCCGAGCCGGTGTGCTTATTGACCTCATCGGCAGCGCGCTCATCAACATCGTGCTGCTGTTTGTCGGCGGGCCGATCTGCAGAATGTTCGGCGCGGACGCCCAGACGCTTGCCTGCACCGTGGCATATATGCCGCGCTATGCGTGGGGCTTCATCATCATGAGCGTGAATACGCTCATATCAGCCTACCTGTATTCGACCAAGCGCACGAAGCAGGCAGTCATTTTGAATCTGTGCCGCAGCTTCCTGTTGGACAGCGTGATCATCTTTGCCGTACCGGCTGTTTTCGGCGGCAATGCCGTCTGGCTGACCATGGGCATTTATGAGGCGCTGGCGCTGCTGCTCGGCGTTATGCTCGTGCGGACGTCGGAGCGCGGCGGCATCACATTTCGCTGAAACTGTATAGCAAACGGCCGCCGGTCAAAACCGGCGGCCGTTTGCTGTATTTCTTTATTTTCCAACGCAAAAGCGCGCGAAGATGCGCTCGGTGATATCCTCGCGGATGGAGGCGCCGGTCAGTTCGCCGATGGCGGACATGGCCTCCTCGGCCTCGGTGAGCACGGCGTCCGGCGTCACGCCCTGCAGCATTGCCTCACGTGCAGCGCGCAGCGATTCCAGCGCCCGGCCGATGGCCTCGGCGTGGCGGGCGTTGGTGAGGATTTCACCGGCCGGCGCGTCCGGAGCGGGGAAGTGCTCTGCCACGGCGCGCTCGAGCGATGCAAGCCCCGTGCGCTCCTTCGCCGAGAGTACGCACACGGTGTCAAACCGTGCCGAGAGCGCCTCCGGCTGTACCGCAGCGGGCAGGTCCGATTTGTTGAGTACCGCGATGCGCACCTGCGCTGCCTGCGCCGCGTCGATGACCTGACGGTCATCCTCATCGAGCGGGTGCGCTGCGTCAAACACCGCGATGGCAAGCGCCGCGTCTGCGGCTGCATCCAGCGCACGGTTGACGCCGATGGCCTCGACGGGGTCGGACGTGTCGCGCAATCCGGCGGTGTCGGTCAGGCGCAGGAGCACGCCGCCGAGCGTGACGCGCGCGTCGATCGTGTCGCGGGTCGTGCCGGGCACGTCGGTCACGATCGCGCGCTCATAGCCGAGCAGGGCATTGAGCAGGGAGGACTTGCCCGCGTTCGGGCGGCCGAGAATCACGGCGGGCACGCCGCCGTGGAGCACATTTGCCCGGGAAAACGTGTCCAGCAGGCGCTGGAGCTGATCGATGCAGTCGGTCAGCGTGGCCTCGTAGGCGCTGAGCTGAAAGTCCGGAATGTCCTCATCGGGGTAGTCGATCACGGCGTGATAGTGACTGGCGATGTCCTGCAGCGCATCATATACACTTTGTGCGCGCCGCAGCACCGCGCCGCCGAGCTGACCGGCGGCATTTTTCGCATCGCGCGTGGTCTCGGCGTGGATGAGGTCAATGACGGCTTCGGCCTGCGTGAGATCCATGCGCCCGTTGAGAAAGGCGCGCTTGGTAAACTCCCCGGCCAGTGCCTGCCGCGCTCCGGCGGCGAACAGCGCCTGCAGCCCTGCACGCAGCACAGCCGGCGAGCCGTGACACTGCAGCTCTGCCGTGTCCTCTCCGGTATAGCTGTGCGGGCCGCGGCTGACGGTGCACAGACAGAGGTCGAGCGTCTGGCCGTCGGTGTCGCAGAACGCGCCATAGACGAGCTGGCGGTTCGGCGCCTCGGACATGGGGCGGCCGTTGGCGGGGTGAAACACGCGGTCGATGACGGCGAGCGTCCCGTCACCGGACAGACGCAGGATGCCGATCGCGGACAGGACGTTGCCGGTCGCGATGGCGGCGATCGTATCAGACATGTAAAAACTCCTTTGTGCAGATCGGCGGAGCCGCAGGCTCCGCCGATCGATTCATAATCATAAAAAGATAAAGTTCATGTTTCCGCGCGCAGGATCGCTTCCCGCAGCTGCGTGAAAACGGTTGCGGCTTGCGCGCGTGTCGCTTGACCGAGGGGGTTGAAGTACCCCTTTTCGTCGCCGGAGATGATGCCGGTCATGCGCATAAGCTCCACGCCCTCAAGCGCCCAGCCGGAGACCGCATCCATATCCTTGAACACGACAGGGTCGGTGATCGTCGGGAGCGTCGTACCGGTACTCTGCACATAGCGGGCGACGATCGACGCCATCTGCTCGCGCGTGATCGGCGCGTTCGGCTCAAAGCGTCCGTTTCCGGTACCGCTGACGACATCATGCTGCGCGGCCCACTCCACAAAGGGGGCGTACCATCTGCCGATTTCGACGTCGTGAAAGGATGTGCCGGGATAGGCATCCTCATCGATCTGCGCAAGCTGCCCCAGCACGGTCACGAACATGCCGCGCGTGAGCACGGTGTCCGGAGAAAAGCACCGGTTGCCGATGCCGCTCATGAGCTTGTTGACAGTGGCATACTCCACATAAGGCGCGTACCACGCCGTTGCGGGCACGTCCACATAGCGGGTGACGTAAGCGCCCGCCGACAGCAGCAGCGTGCCGGCCTGCGTGCAGGTGATCGTTGCCTGCACATTTTCGCATGCGATGTAGCGGTGCGCGGTTTGCAGCGCGCCGGTTGCGACCTGTCTGCCGTCGGTCGCGTCAACGAGCGCGCCGGACGCAACGCTCACGGCGGCATCACCGCTCAGGACGGTGAAGCAGTCGCCGGTCTTGAGTTCCACCGTGTTCCCGGCGAAGAGCGTGCAGATGCGGCTCTTTCCGGCCTCGGTGCTCAGGGAGGCGTCATACGTCTGCAGCGCCTTGTCAAGCGCTGCCTGTACGGCGGTGCGTGCGGTTTCCTCGACGCGGGCGAGCAAGTCGGACGACCACGTCTGCACATAGCTGCGCGACAGCAGCGGATCCTGCCGGCTGCCGGCGTTGGCTGCCAGCACGGGCATGGAGCTGCCGAGCAGCACTAGAATCAGCAGCAACGAGATCAGTCGCTTGATTTTCAAGAGGCAGACCTCCTTTGGCGGTCGTGTCAGGCTTTTTTGGTCTTGGCGGCGCGGGCTTCCGCCTCGTCCTGGTTCTCAGCGATGTAGTAGCCGAGCGCCAGCAGGCTGTCCGAGAAGTGGATGTTCTCGATGATGGGGTCGGCATCCTTAACCTGCAGCTCGGTGTTCGTGAAGTTCCAGATGGCCTTCACACCGACGGAGCAGATCTCGTTGGCGACGTCGTTGGCCATGGCCTTCGGCACACAGAGCACGGCGACGTCCGGCTGGATATCCGCGAGGATATCATCGAGCGTGGAGAAGTCGTGCACGACGATGCCGTGCATCTCCTTACCGACGAGATCGGGGTTGATGTCGAACGCAGCCTTGAGCGTGAAGCCGTACTGCTCAAAGCAGAAGTTTTCCACGAGCGCGCGGCCGATGTTGCCGACGCCGACCAGAACGGCCGTGTAGTTGCGGTCCATACCGAGGATCTTGGCGACCTCGCCGCGCAGCGCCACCACGTTGTAGCCATAGCCCTGCTGGCCGAATTCGCCGAAGCAGCTGAAGTCCTGACGGATCTGCGAGGGAGTCAGCCCCATCTGGCGGCCAAGCTCACCGGAAGAGATGCGTTCGATCCCGGCAGCGTTCAGGTCGTCGAGCTTGCGGAGATAGCGGGGCATTCTTCTGATCACATTGTTCGATACTTTGATACGTTTCACGAGTAATTATCCTCCTGATGGCATAAATGCCATATTGTTAAGAATTGCGTTTGCTTGTCACGAAAATAGCAAAGCCAATATAGACATGATAAATTATAGCACACGTTTTCGCGCGTTTCAAGTAAATGGTTTCCAAGGATGTTCAAAAATTCACAGTTTTTTATCGCCTTTTTGCAGCAATTTATTGAAAAAATGGCGCTTCAGCCCGATAAGCGGTCGCTTATCGGGCTGAAGGTTCAATATAAGCTGATGTTATGCTCTGTTTTCCGGAAGACCGGTCAGACGGCAAAACTCTGCTGCTGCATCCGGCACGCGGTAATACTGCGCGTCCGTGCTGCTGACGAAGATGATATCCTTGCCATCGAGCCAGACGGTCACGCGCGTGACCGTGCCGTCGGCGCTTGTCTCCTCAAGCGTGCACAGCGGTGCGTTTGCGGCGTCGGGCTGCTGCGTCGGCTGCGTGCGCACCAGAAGCTCCGAGAGCGCCTCGATGGTCTTGCGATCAGAGATGTGCAGCGTACCGCTTTCCGCGCCGCTGCCTTTTGTGTTGTCGTCAGGGACGGAGAAGAGCAGGCTGCTCACACTGTCGTCGAGCACCGGTGCATTTTCCGGCGCAGGGGAGGGCGTGAGTTCCCTTTCTGCAGTGTCGTTATCGGCGGGCGTCGCGGCTGCGGTCTGTGCCTGACTGCTGTCGAGCACTGTGCTGCCGCTGCCGGACGGATTTCGGTGCGGGGCGAACCACAGCGTTGCGCCGAGGATCAGCGCGAGGCATGCCGCCATGACCGAGATCGGCAGCAGGGGAGAGATACGCCCGTCCGGGCGCTTTTTTGATTTCGGTTTGGGATGCGGTGCCCTGCGCGCCGGCATCGGCTGCGCGGGACGCGCCGCCGGAACTGGCTCATGGCGCACCTGCTGCATGATACGCGCCGTCAGGTCGGCGGGGGGCTCGGCAGCCGTGCCGCGCACGGCTGCCTGCAGCGTCAGAAAGTCTTCATAGACGCGCTGACAGTCCGGGCAGGTGTGCAGATGTGCGCGCAGCGTCTGCTGCTGCGCTTCCGGCAGCTCGCCGTCCAGCAGCTGACTGATCTGCAGCCGGTAATGCTCACAGGTGTTCATACATCCGCTCCCCCCTTTGTCTGCTTTGACGCATAGCGGTCAGGAAGGTTCCCGTCGTCGCGCAGAAATTCGCACAGTCTTCGCCGCGCGCGAAACAGGCGCGATTTCACCGTGCCGGGCTCGAGGCGCAGCACCTTGCCGATCTCGGCATAGGACAGCCCGTCAAGCTCGCGCAGGATGAGGATCTTGCGCGCGTCGTCCGGCAGCTGGTCCAGCCCGCGCACGACGGCGCGGCGCAGCTCGCTGCGCGCAAGCTGCTGCTCGGGGCCGGAGGCTTCGTCGGCGGGAATGTCAAACTGCGGCTGTTCATCGTCCTCGTCCGCCGCCGTGAGCGACACGGTCGGGTGCCGCCGGCGGCTGCGCAGAAAGTCGATGCACACGTTCGTCGTCAGCCGGTAGAGCCAGACGGAAAATTTGCTCTCGCCGCGGAAGGTGCCCAGTGCCCGATAGGCGCGCAGGAACACCTCCTGTGTCATGTCGGCGGCGTCCTCCTCGTTGCCGACGGTGCGCAGGGCGAGGTTATACACTTGTTTCTGGTAGGTGACGACCAGCGCCTCAAAAGCGTTGGCGTCCCCGGCACATACCTGAGCGATGATGCGCCGTTCCTCGTCCTGATCCATGGATCTCTTGCCTTTCTGCGGTCAGTCCCGCAAGTCGCGCTGGATGGCGTGTGTGATGCGCCGCAGCTCGTCGAGCGTCTCCACGTGCACGACCTCCTGCTTGTAGACATTGGCGTGCGGCACGCCGCGCAGATACCAGCAAAACTGGCTGCGCGCCTCAAGGCACGCCAGCCGTTCGCCCTTGATGTCGGCGGCAGATTCGATCTGATGCAGCGCCGCCTCGATCCGCTCGCGCAGCGGCGGAAGCGCCGGCTCCGGCTCGCCCGCGATGGCGGCGTTGCCGCGCGCGAACAGCCACGGATCGCCGAAGCTGCCGCGGCCGATCATCGCGAGATCCGCGCCCGTGTAGCGCAGAATATGTGCCGCGTCCGCACCGGAAAAGATGTCGCCGTTTGCGATGACGGGGATCGTCACGGCGCGCTTGACGTTGCGGATGATGTCCCAGTCGGCGCGGCCGGCGTACATCTGCACGCGCGTGCGTCCGTGCACGGCGATGGCGGACGCGCCCGCCTGCTGACACATCTGCGCAAAGGCCACGGCGTTGACATTGCCGCCGTCCCAGCCCTTGCGGAATTTCACGGTCACGGGTGCATCGACGGCTTTGACGACCGCCTCGATGACACGTCCGGCGAGCTCGGGGTCGCGCATGAGCGCCGAGCCGTCGCCGCTGCGGATGACCTTCCCGACCGGACAGCCCATGTTGATATCGAGAATATCCGCGCCGGAGTATTCCAGCGCCATGGGTGCGGCCTCGGCCATGACCTCCGGCTCGTGGCCGAAGATCTGCGCGGCGGCCGGATGCTCATCCGGCGGCGACCAGAGCAGCTGCTTCGTCTTTTCGTCATGATAGACCAGCGCCTTGGCACTCACCATTTCCGTGCAGGTGAGGGCGGCGCCCTGCGCGCGGCACAGCGCGCGAAACGGCGCGTCGGTCACGCCTGCCATGGGCGCGAGCACGAGCGGTCCGCGAATGTCTACGTTTCCGATCTTCACCATGCGATCTCAAGCTCCACGGGGCAGTGGTCGCTGCCGTAAATGTCCGAGCGGATGCCGGCGCGCTCGATCTTCTCCGCCGCGCGGTCGGAGCACAGGAAGTAGTCGATGCGCCAGCCGGCGTTGTTTTCCCGCGCATGGAAGCGGTAGCTCCACCACGAGTAGGCGTCCCGCTCGTCCGGGTGCAGGGCACGGAACGTGTCGGTGAAGCCGGCGTGCAGCAGCTCCTGAAATTTTGCGCGCTCTTCCGGGCTGAAGCCGGGGTTGCCGACGTTGCGCTTCGGGTTTTTCAGGTCGATCTCGGTCGCTGCAACGTTCATGTCGCCGCAGATCACGACCGGCTTGTGCCGGTCGAGCGAGCAGACAAACTCACGGAACGCATCGTCCCACTGCATCCGGTATTCCAGCCGGCGCAGACCGTCCTGTGCATTCGGTGTGTAGACGCACACAAGATAAAACTCCGGGTACTCGGCCGTGATGACGCGGCCCTCCAGATCGTGCTGCGGCAGACCGAGGTTATACTGCACGTCGAGCGGCTCGGCCTTCGTAAAGACGGCGGTGCCGGAGTAGCCCTTTTTCTCGGCGCTGCACCAGTACTGGTGGTAGCCTGGCAGGTCAAGCGTGATCTGCCCGGGTTGGAGCTTTGTCTCCTGCAGGCAGAAGATGTCGGCGTCCAGCGTGCGGAACGTGTCCGCGAAGCCCTTGGTCACACAGGCGCGCAGTCCGTTGACATTCCAGGATACAAGTCGCATTTCGTGTCCTCCGTTTTCACCGCCACGCAGCGGTTGATCGTGATGCCCTGATCGTAGAATTTCGCCTCGTAGTCGGTCATGACACCGACCGGGCCGTCGGCGTGCAGGTCGTGCGTGACCTCGCGCAGCTGCCAGCCCTCCTGCTCGAACTGCTCAAGGGAGAAGGCGAACAGCGGGTCGTTATCGGTCTTGAACCAGATCTCGCCGCCGAGCGGCAGCACATTTGCGTACAGCGCCAGAAAGCCGGCATAGGTCAGGCGGCGCTTGTACTGGCGCGATTTTTTCCACGGGTCGGGGAAGTTGATGTAGATGCGCGAAACCTCGCCGGGGGCGAACATATCGAGCAGATTGATCGCGTCTCGATCCAGGAACCGCACGTTTTCGATTCCGCGCTCAGTCACGCGCTCCATGCCGACGACCATCGCGTCCGGCACTTTCTCGATCGCGGCGAGGAAAATATCCGGGTTTTGCGCCGCGGTGTCGGCCGTGAAGCGCCCCTTGCCGCAGCCGAGCTCCAGCTGCAGTGCCCGATGTCCTGGGAACTGCTCCAGCCAGCGGCCGCGCAGCGCCTCGGGCTCTGTGATCATGGTGGCGGCGCAGCGCTGCATGCGCGGGACGAGGTTGGGCTTTTTTCGCATTCTCATAAGTTGATGCTCCTGTCCTGACAGATCATAATTTTACTTGTAGAGCATACCACACCCGCCTCAAAACTGCAACGCAGAAAACCGTTGCGAATTTCTAAAGAATGTGTTAAACTTTATTTTACGCAAATTGCAAAATGTACAGGCTTGCCGCCTGTGCAGTCAGAAAGCGCACGCCGCCGCTGAGCGGAATCGCAGAGTGCGGGCGCGGCAGAAAGCGCTGCTGCTCTTTTAGATTTGCATGCGTGCAAAATGTGTGCAAACGCATGCTGCCGCACCGAAAAGTACATATCCGGGTGTAGCGCAGTTGGTAGCGCGCCTGCTTTGGGAGTGCCGTGGCGGTATCCGGGACAGAGTAATGTGAAACGCCGGAAAGCCTTGTGACGCCTGCGTTTGCGGGACTTTCCCTGGTTGCTGAAAGCGGTATAAAATCGGCTTTGACCACATGAATGACCACAGACAGAAAAATCTTTATTTTTTCCCCTCGCCGCGGTATCATGGCAGAAATTGAATATCCGGGTGTGGCTCAACTGGTAGGGCGCGACATTTGGGAGAATACGGCCAGCCGGATAAAAAACTCAATAACCGGGTGTAGCGCAGTTGGTAGCGCGCCTGCTTTGGGAGCAGGATGCCGCAGGTTCGAATCCTGTCACTCGGACCACCTTTCTCAGAAAAACCGCCTTTTAGGCGGTTTTTCTGCGTTAAATGTTCAAATTTCAAATTATGATTGACCACATTCCAACTGTGGACAGAGAGGTAAAATGGCGGCTTTATCCTTGGAACGGAAGAATGCCGAAAACGGCAAAATCCCTAACTCATCCCTAACGGGTGTATTTTCAACATTTTTGTGCGTAGGTGTGACATAATCTTGAATTTTTCGGCGTTATACACTATAATATTTCTACGGTGAGCCTTTGCGTCACCAAGGCAGCCGTGTGGGTGTATTCCCATGCGGCTTTTTTAGAGGGTGTGTTATGGATATTACGATTAATATTAATGCTGATGTGATTTCAATCATCGGTGCTGTGGTTGCGTTTTTGTCTATGATTATTTCTTGGCGACAGGCACACATTGCCAAGAAATCTCTAAAGATGGAGGCCGCGATTTTTAATGACCGAAAGCCAAACTTCACCTTTGACTCTATCGTTGACTCTTATTGTATCAATGACAAGAACGAAGACGATGTGCACCTTCGTTTTCTTATTCTACTTACGAACCGCTCGGATCGCCCCATGACAATCAATCAGATTCGCTTAAGAGTTCGTGGGGAATCTCTCGAACTGATTGTACGCCCAACACTTGCTGACAGTTCTCTAAATGGTGGTGATAACATCGAGGGAAACCACTCTATGAGAAACTGGGTTCAGTTTGATCTCCCTCGCCAGCAATATCTGAATCTGGGCATACTCGACTACACCATTGAAGTACAGGATGCACATGGCAATCTGCAAAAGAACAGCGCCATCTTTCTGAGAGAAGAGGTTCGTAACTATGAAGATCATGTGGAAACCTGAATCTGCTAAAGCAGATGATATTATTGCTACAGTTGTCAATACCGCTGCGTTGTCTGTCGTCGGAGTTGCTAACGGGCGTACAGTACCTGTGGTAATTCTCCAGCCCGATGACGAAAACAAAATTGATGCAGTTATTACTGCGCATTCTGGCATTTCCGAGGGAAACTGCGAATCCCAGTGGGGATGCTCCTATGACCGTAACACAATATTGCTTCATTTGGAGTTTACAGAGCCAGTAGCATTAAAAATCATTATTCCGCTTGATATTATTCATAACGGAGCAACTATTGACCAGATAATTCATACGCAATGCCTTTATTTGATGACTGGGAATCCAGGGATGAAACTGTCTCAAAACCTGCGTAAAGAGCGAATTCTGTTAGAAGTTCCAAGTCGAGAGTTTGCTGATGAGTGGAGGAAGTTATATAAAAAGAAATACTGCAAGCATCTCAGGAAAACTCATCATATCTCCTCTAAAGCCGCAGAAGAGGTCTTTGATAAGTTACAGGACGAATTTAGTTGTATCAAAAAATTGCGAATGAAATAGTATAAGCGCACCATCGGCCACCTTTCAGTAGCCGATGGTGCGCGTTATAAATTATCCCACCTTCTCGAACGGTATCACCTTGCACCGGCTCTCCTCCGGCGGGTCGGGAGGTTCCGGCGTGGTCGTTGCCGTTGCCGATTCCATGAAGCCGCCGATCTTCTCAGCCGCACCTCTCTGCATATCGTTGGTGATATGCGTGTAGGTGTCCAGCGTGAACCCGGCGCTGTAGTGGCCCAGCATACTGGACAGGGTCTTTACATCCACGCCGCTGGAGATCGCCATGGTCGCGAATGTGTGTCTGAGGTCGTGGAAGCGCACGTGCTCCTCGATGCCTGCGTTTTTCAGCAGCTTCCGGTTGATCCTCGACACGGCGTCCGGACTCCAGTAGCCGCCTGTCCGGGGCGACGGGAACAGGATAGGGTTGTCAGGGTGCTGTTCATGCTCCTGCACCAGCAGGTCCACCGCCTGCTGCGACAGCGCCACCTTGCGGACAGAGTTTTTCGTTTTCGGCTCTGTTACATCCAGCTCGCCCTCCATGCGGGTGACCTGCTTGTTCACTGTCAGGATGCGCTCTTTTACATTCAAGTCCTCCCACTGGAGCGCCAGCAGTTCTCCTCGGCGCAGGCCGCTGGACAACTCCAGATAGAACATGGGCAGGACACCGTACTTCTCCGCTTCCTGAAGATATCTGCCGATTTTCTCCGGCGGGAGGATGGTCATCTCTTTCTTGTCCTTGGGCGGGATGCGGCAGTTCTCGCAGGGATTGTACGGGATGAGCCGCTCTTTCACCGCCTGCTTCAGCGCCGCCTGCAGCACCGCATGGACACGCCGCACGAAGGTGTTGGACAGGGCTTTGTCGTTCTGTTTCGCCCCACGGGGCATCCTGCCGTTTTCTTTCAGGTCGTTATACATTCTCTGGATGTGGATGGACGAGAGCTGCTTAAGCTTGATCGCGCCGATGGCCGGGATGATGTGGTGTTCAATGATCCCCTCATAGCCCTTGGCGGTGTTGTAGCGGATGTTGGGCTTGCTGTAGGTTTCAAACCACAGGCGGCACCACTCCGCTGCGGTGTAGTCGCCCGTGTGATTGAGCGGCACGCCGCGATTCTCCCGAATGGCTCTCGCCAGCTTTTCTTTGCACTCTGCCTGGGTCTTGGCGGACACGCTTTTCTGGATGGCTCGGCCGGTGACCGGGTCGATGCCCTGGGTATATCTGCCCTCCCAGCGGCCGCTGGGCTTTTTGCGGATGCTGCCTTCGCCGTTGGCTCGTTTCTTTGCCATTTATGATCCCTCCTTTTTCAACACAAACACATACCACAGAGTTTTCGGAATAGCTACTAAAATATTTCAGATTTTTTCGCGGCTTGTTCGTCGATCCATTCCATGAATTTGTCACGGGGAACGATGATGCGGCTGCCCAGGGTGATGGTGGGGAAATCCCTGCGGTGGGCCACCTCATAGGCGTGGGCCAGACCGATGCCCAGCACGTGGGACACATCCTCTACGGTCAGCATCAGAGGGAGTTCGTCAAAAGAGTTGTATTTGGATTTTCTCATTCAGTTCCTTTCTACCTTCCGGGCGGAAGGGTTTTATTCTTTGTTTTGCGACCCAGTTTTTGCGCCTCTTACATGGTCAGATCGAGCCACTGCTCCTCGTGGTCATCCAGCTTGTGGCCCAGGGCCATGCGCTTCTCCTGCAGTTTTTTCAGCCGTTTGCGGTCGATTTGGATACCGCCGGGGCGGGACTTGGGTACGGAGTTGTCCTGGAACACCCGGCTCATGTGATGGAGCAGCCGGGTCACCGCCAGCATCGCAGAGGGCAGACGGTTTTCCTCCAAATGGTTCAGAAGGTACTGTGCATACTGATTGCCTTGCTCGGCGGATCGGGTCAGCCAATATGCGGCTTTCTCCTCGTCGTAGGGAATCTCCTTACCAGCAAGGTACAACTTGCCCAGCATATACTGGGCGTAGGGGTTTCCCCGCTCGGCTGACCGAGTGAACCACTCCACGGCGGCATCACTATTTCGTTTGATCAAATCGCCTTTGAGCAGTTCCTTGGCCAGCCGATACATGGCGTAGCTGCTGCCGTTGACCGCGGCGGTGTACAGCCAATTCATTCCCCGCCGGATATCCCGTACCTCCACATCATCGGAGAGGTATAGCTTGGCCAGGGAGTACTGCGCCACCAAATGGCCTTGCTCTGCTGCCTGTTCGAACCGATACCGGGCATTCACCGAGTCCGGTATCAGCAGAGGGCCGTCCCGCCAGAGCTTCCCCATCAGGTACTGGGCGTGCATATCACCGCTTTCTGCCAGTTTGTTCATTTCAGAGACGGCGTCGCTCCGCTCCTCCATGGTCAGGCTCTCGTCCCGGATGATGTCCCGCAGCGTCCAGTAGTCGTAGGAGGCGTTTCGGAATTCTTCCGGTTCGTCATGTTGCCCCAGGTCTTTTTCCTCGAAAGTGACCTCGTCCAGCCGCAGGCGCTCCGCTTCCTGGATGACCGCGTTTTTGATTTGCGTGAACTCTTTCTGCTTCGAGAGCGGCAGTCGCTCTTGCGGCTTGTCGTGATAGTACGCATCGACCTTGCCTTGCAGGATCAGCCAATGGTCATAGCACTTGCTCACGACAGGGAGCCGTTCCATCTCGTCCACGATCTTATCCACCAGATTCTTTAACCGCTTGGGAAGATAGCCGTAGGACTTTTTGCCCTTGACCGCTCCGAGCTGCGCCGCCAGCTCCAGCATGAGCTGTTCGGCGTCCGGGTGGTCACATACGCCGTCCTGCATAGCGTGTACCAGTTCCAGCATCGCCCGGCGGGATTCCCGTACCAGCTCATCTCTGGAATCAGACTTCTGTTCGTAGAGATGCAGCATTTCGTTGCGGAAGATATCATTGGTCAGCTTGGATTTGATCTGACGGATGCCTTCCTTGGAGAGGTAGGTCTGTCCCGGCTTTGCGGACCATGCCATCATGTGGATGTGCGGATGCTCGCCCTCGTCGTGGAAGGCAGCGTACCAGCGGAAGTCGCCGGGTGGGATCTTCATTGCCGCCGCGATGTCGTTGCGGTGGGCGCGGATGAGGTTTCGCCACGCCGCGGCGTTATCGAAGCCGAGCCGGGCAGCATCCTCCCGCTTGAGAGAGATGATGTGCGTCCACACATTTCCGGTGTAGCTCTCCAGTTCCTCCATGCCCTTCTCCAGTGAAACGGAATCACTATCACTGAACAGACCATGAGCGCCGATGCGCTCAGCACGAGGCCGGGTGGCGATGTACTTCATGTACTGGTCTGACTCGTGGATGGCATCCCAGTTGGATTCCAGCGCCAGCGTGATGAACGCAGAGGCGCTGATCTTGGTGGGCTTCGTCAGGTAGTCCTCGTACTCATAGAGCGTCTTGCTGTCCGGGAAGTCCTTGACCAGTTTGGCGATGAGCTGCTCCTGCTTTCGGGTGGGCGGACGGTCATCCGGGATAAGCTCCACCCGCTCCCGGGTCGCGATGTAGCGAAGGTATCCGGAGGCCCCGCCGATGCTTTTGATATACGGACTCTTGAGGATCAGTCTTGCCATTCGTCATCATCCCAGTCCGGCTCCTGACGGGAGCGCGCATACTTCTCCAGAGAGATGGTACCGTTTGTGGCTTTCACATTCCGGACGCTCTGCGCGCGTATGCGCTTCAAGTCATCCCGGTCCATCTCGAACGCTTCGGCGATGATACCGTTGGTCATGTCCTGCTCCACGCATCTGGTAAAATCTCTGCGGGCGATATAGTCCTCCAGTCTGCTCAGTCTTCCGTCGATGGCAGACATGATTGCCATGGGCAGCAGCGTTTTGTTGTCCTGAATCTCCAGATGATCCACATAGAAGTTCACGGCTTTCTCGATGAACTCATTTTTGCTCTGGCAGTTGTCAGCGGCGTACCACTGCTCGATCCTTCTTCTGGTTTCCGGCTGCATCCGGAATGCAATGCGGTCTCTGGTTTCTTTACTCATTCAATTCCTCCTTTTCGCTGTACGACATCCTTGGAACCCCCCTGCAACACGGGGCTTTGGGAGAAAGCTGACGCCATCGGTGCTTATTTTGCCTCTCAAAGACGCCAGCTTCAAGCTCCCGAAACTGCCCGCACTGCGGGCAGACGTGACGGCTGCGGCGGCGCTTGCGACGCCATGCCTTTATCCTGCTTTTTCTTTCGTCCTGCAAAAGTCTGCCGAAAACGGCTCACACCCGGGTTCAATCCTCTGGCAGGGACTGGGACTCGGCTCTTCTTGGAAAGGCGCACACAAGGCGTTCTGACGGCCCTGGGCGTTGGACTTTTCGAGGAGCTGCGCCGCACGATAGCGGGCGGTAGCCTCCTCTGCCTGCCGGAACTGCCGCTCATAGAACGCTTCGAGTACACCCGGGATAGGACGAATGGTGTAGAGCAGATTCCCGTTCAGCGGTTTTCCGTCTTTGCTCTGCATGATGGTCGGCTCCGTGTAGATGAGGCCTTTCTCCTCCAGTTGCCGCACATACTTTGCCACCGTATTTTCACTCATGCCGATCGCATGACCGATGGTTTTGTAACTGGGGTAGCACTGGTAGGTCTTACGATTCTCGCACCGGAGCAGATAGGAATAGAGGGAGATCTCACGAAAATCCAGACCGATGCTGAATATCTCGTTTGGTACCATAAAATAGTTTTTCTCTGCACTGCGCTTGGGCCATTTGTTGAAACTCAATTCATACCTCCTGTATTGTCGTAGAGTCCGATGACGCTCACACAGGGGGCAGAAAAATTTTCATTGCTTTTCTGCTGTTTACCTGATATACTTTTATCAGTAGATTTGTGCGTGCCTGTGTGTGCGCCGAGCCGCCGGACTGTTGCCGCAGTCGCGGCGGCTTTTATTTTGCGGGTGTGTTGTGTGATCCACATTCCTCCTTTGCCCTCATCTGTAAACTATCTTTTTCGCCTCCTCCGTGTTAGAATAAAAAGAGACCGCGCTCCCGGGAGCACGGCCAGAGATGGAATGACCTTCCGAGCGGATTGCCGTATGGCGGAGAGCACTCATGCTCTCATAGATGCTCTGTCGAAGACCATGTGGATTCGTCGGCGCGGATACCGTGCCGTACCGAACCAGGGGCAACCTCACCCGGGTGAAATTGTCCTTCTATTATTACTTAGAGAAAATTCGCAAAATCGGAAGGTCTGGAATTGTAAACTTTTTGTGAACGCAGAAAGGGCGGTGAGCTCATGTCCTTCAAGGATACCCAGTCTTATAAAGAGCTTCAGGCGGATTGGCGCTGGATACACTCCATGGCCCCGGAAGCTGCCGCTGCCGCAGACCAGTGGGTGAAGGAGCACCCAGAGGAGTGGAAGGAACTGGAGCACATGCTCTACTACAGCGAAGCGAACTTTCACAAGCGTGTAGCACCGGATACTCTGGAGGATGTGGATATAAAGCAGCCCCGATCTTACAATCCGGAAGCGTTCCTGCCGGAGGAAGTACGCAATGCGATTTACAATGACAGACGTTGGTTTGACCGAAGCAAGTATCTGCCGGAGGGTTCTGATGAAGATCCCTTCATGTATTTGGACACCCAAATCTATGACGCCCTGCATGCGCTGACCGAACTGCAGAGGGAGATTTTGTTCCGCACGGTCATCAATGGCGAGTCCACTGAATCCGTCGCACAGGACAAACAGTGTTCGTCCAGAAATATCCGAGATATCCGCGCCCGTGCGCTTCGACAGATACGGGCCAAAATCAAAAGACGTGAAGGCTACGGCAGGCCCGACGTTGCCATCATTATTTTGCTGTTTATGCTGCTTGTTGGTGTTCCGCTTGTTTGCTGGGGAGAACAGCTTTGGACCGCATATCCCTGGCTGGAGCCTGTGGCTGCAGTGCTTAGCGCATTGGTTGTGGCTGTCATGTTCCAAAGTTCCCTTCGCAGAGAAGCAGAAAGGCTGCTGCGCCAGCATTGGGCCAGCTTGAATGGATCGCAGAAAAAAGAATAGTCGCTGCGAAAGAAGGAGCTGAGACCTGTTGGCCTCAGCTCCTCTTGGTGTTAGGTGTTGTCGATTAGCTTTTACCGTTATTTTTCTGGTGGTTTTTAGTGTCACTGTTTATTGCCGCCCGCTTTGGTTACATCGGATTTCACATAAAGTAGCGATAATCGTAAAGTGTTCCCTCAAATTGAGACAGCAACCATCCGATTCGTGCAATTTCATTCGAAGATTCTATCGTACAGGGCAGTTTTGAATACAGTCCAAAACTGTTCCAGTTCATTTTCGACAATCCAAGAATTTCCGTTGCAATCTGTGCCATATCCCCAGAACCATAGTGTTTAACCACTTTTAGTGGTAGCGGAACACTTTTACCGCCCTGGAAATATCTTCTTTTCGGAGAAATTACAGATGGTGCAATTCCATGGGTAAAAAGATACATGGTGTTTTTGTCAATTGGGAAGCACATCCCGCGGCGCACAGGATATCCGTCCACCTGCGTGCAACGCTCATTTAACGCAAAGCACTTCAGGTTATCCTCATATGTTATCTCAAGGAGCTCTATATTCTTAACTCCTGCAGATGACAGGCTTTCCGCCAATCCTTTGACTTCCTCTCTCCGGAAAGGTGTACGTTTGTGAATAACGACCCGCTTCGGTAGTTCAGAAAAAGATTTGTAGAACAATTCTTTAATATTGAGACCGATCCTATATGCTTCTTCTTCGGATAAATACGGATTTTTCTTTCTGTCGAACGAATAATCTTGAATTTTGGAAAGCTTGTACTTCATTCCACGACCATCAGAAGAGTATATATGGCTGCAACCAACAACCACATTGCTTCCCGACGGTCCATTCATAACACTGTATCCAATTCCTGCAAAAGCCGTATCTGGCTGTATTCCGTTCACTACCCAAGGAGTCCGCCCGGACTTTACATACAGCGCCAAAGAAAGAGCCCACATAATTTGGCAATGCAGATCGCTCTCAATCGTTTTTTCTCGAACAAATTGTGTTGCTACCTGTTTTTGCGCAGCGTAAGCTTTAATGTAATCATGTAAATCATAATTTATCGTTCCATCGGTATATGATGTGAATACTTCATACTCCTCGGGAATGTAAATCAGTATAACATCAATAGAGTTTGCGCTAAGCTGGTCTATTTTTCTAATTATTGAATCGCCAAACTCAACAGCGGCTTTATGGACATCCCGCTCACTTGAAGCAGTAATTTGCTTCCACTTGCTACTGGTGGGATCAGGTAAATCAAGACCTGTCTTGAAGGCCTGATAGAAACCTGGGAAGGAAATTAGATAATCAGTATTGTGCTTCGCTTGCGACTGGCGATTCAAACCGGAAATGAACTGAGCAAACTTTTGGTTATGCTCATCTGGACAAACCACCCCTACCGAGATTGCAGAATGTAATACGCTGTTATTCATGGCATAATCTACAGGGGCATTCAGAATTAACCCGCGCATTGGATGGAAATCTTCAGCCACACCGCGCATAGATGTGCCGCAGAATCGAAGTGTTGGATCTCGATATTCTATTCCAGAAAAAATAATTCGTTTGGGCGAAATTGTAACGGGCAATTGTATCGAAGCTTGTTTTCCGAAGTTCACGCCAACCAACGCGCTGCTATTTACAATCGAAAATGTAAAGTTCGTTGTACTCCCTAAAGGATAATTGGCTGAAAACCTTTTGTTGCCGATTACTTTTCTGACCCATTTTCTAATGTACTCATTTGCGTTTTGGTTTGGCCGACCATTATTGACTCTCGCATTGAACCAGTCCGCAAATTGCTTTTTTCCTTCCCTGGTTAGTACTGCGTCATCAGCGTACATGAAACTCGGAACAAGTGTGAGATAACTGTATTTGTTATCAAATAACAACGCAAGCCGAACTCCAGAATATGCTGTAACAGTTTTGGCTCCAATACGGTACTTCAACACTTCTTTTGTATCCCAGATTTTGTCCTTTGAATGTCCCAGGCCATGGCTTGCGGCAAGAATGCGAACAAGTGTTTTGAGCAATAACTCCCGAAATGTACTATTTCCAGCAATTGTCGCTCTGCTTAACGGGCATAACTCAATATTGGTTTTTAGCTTGCCTTTGCATGCTTCCTCGATGACGGATTTCGACCCCCACGCATACACAAGATTCTTGTAGGGCACAGCCATAACATCATCTCTAACCAGCATTTTGCAAAAATCCCACTGTTTTTCGCCAGGAGCAAGCAAAACCTCAAACTGGTAGCACTGATTTGGGAATGCGATTGGGAACGCATTGGTGCTTACCACTTTGTTTATAGTTAGATCAGGTTGCAGGAAACCACTATGCTGTGGCTCAAGTGTAGTAGACAGCTTCTTTTTGATATCGTCCACTTTCCCCAAAAACTCTCTATTTTCACTCATGCAGTGGCGAGCGATTGCATACATTGTACTATCAAAGCCTTCAGTTGGAATATAGAAAGCGGCTCTGCCATTTTTGTTGGCCATCTCAACCAACGCTTTAACTTCTGATGAAACCCTTGTTCCGTAACCACACCAAAAAAGTTTGCCTGAACCTTTCGTCGAATAAACTTGCTGCAAAGCATTCATAAGTGACTGGTCTCGCCCGCTGTATCCCATAACAATTAAATCTCGGTTGGTTAGTTCATTCAGCAATGCCTTTACCAGTTCACCGTCTTGCGAATCAAGTTCTTTCTCTGTGTTTTTTAGCGCCCCATATTTATAGTCACCATGTAAAGCGATGCATAGGAGCTCCTTGTCAACATCGCCACGGTATATCCTACCCGAGGTTTCTGCGGTTATTTCTATGGGAACGAGCGGACTGTATTGATGTGCACACTTCAGTGTCATACCATCAAAATTTGTTGTCCACACACTTTTTATTATATTTTCTAACGCGAGCAAAGAAATCAGATGGTATCCCAAGCTTGGATCATGGTTTGACACTAAGTGCTGAAAGTATTTCCGGCGATCATCCGCTATTGGGTATGCCTTTTCCGCAAAATACGAGTACTCCTCTGCGCTATTCTCTGCCGGGTATATATTTTGTGAATCGATCCACCGCTGAATAACTCTGCGGACAGCCTCAGACTTGGAATTGTCAAAGTTTCCAATTGCACCTGGGTTTTGCGATAAATAGATTTCACGTTTCCAATACCAAATGCAGTCTGCTGCCGATGGGATTCCCGATTCAATAGATGCACCTGCACCGAGTAGCAAAGAATGTGGAGTATCTATATTTTGTTTTATTGACCTTAAAAACTCATCTAATTGAAGTATCTGCATATCCATACCCCCATTCTTTGCTCTAAAATTTTGCTTTATATCCTGGCTTCAACAGCAGGCAATGATGCAAGTGAAAAAAACATCGTGTTATTCTTTTCTCAATGCCTTGTACAATTCCTGGGCCATTGCTTCCTGAACTTTCTGATAGAAATCCGGGTCGTTAAACAATTTCGCAAAGGAGTCGTTGTTATCAAGGAAACACTGGGTCACAATATCGCGGAACTTATCAGGGAACAGAGACCGCACGAACATTTCGGTACTGTTGTCCTTGGCATATTTTCTGAACTTCTTAACCTCAGAGTCCCTCATGAACATCTGATAGATCCCCTCGATGATGACGCGGTCGGCATCGGTGAAGTTACCGCTGAAGCGTTCATTCACCTTATCGATGATGCTCTGAAGGGTATCTTTTTTCTTGTTTGGCGCCTTCGGAGCGGTACTACCGCCGGGGACGAACGCCGGCGGCTTTTCATCCAGAACGATTGCTCCACGGAAGGTCTCCGTGAGGGATGCGTACTCCAGCTTGATTTTGTCCTCAATATTACCAATATCCTCGCTACCAATTCTCGGAAGAAGTCTGATGAGGTGCAGAGTATACTGATATTCGTTGAACAAATCCCTGTCATGGAGCCGTACCAACTGTGTGACAAATGCATAAGCCTTATTGAACTTACGCACATAGTCCCGAACGGTATAGCGGTCCTCCTCGCTCAAATCCATGTACCGTGCAATTACGGGGCGGAACATACCAGCCAGTCTGCCAAGCGCAGTGGCATCCTGTTCCTTGCTCGCTTGGGTTGCCATAAATTTGTTGAAGGCTTCTACATCCTCGAAGTTGTACAGCATGAAATCCCGAATCTTATTGCGGAGGTCATAGACTCTGTTCAAATCTGTGCTGCCCTCGAGGGTAGTGGTTTCATAGTACGGCAGGAACGCTCCCTTGATGTCTTCCTCGGTGTTTTCGAAGTCCAGAACAAAGGTGCTGTTCTTACCGAAAGTGGTTCTGTTAAGACGGGAGAGGGTCTGAACGGCGGTCACGTCACGCAGTTTTTTGTCCACATACATGGTGTGGAGTAGCGGTTCATCAAATCCGGTCTGGTACTTGTTCGCAACGACCAGAATGTTGTACTGGCTACTGTGGAACGCCTTACGGAACTTCTTGTCAGTGGTGATGTACTTGCCGTTCTCGTCCAGGTTCATGGTTGCCTCGGTGAAAGGCTTCTCGCTCGGATAATCATCCAACGTTACTTCCCCGGAGAACGCAATCATAACATCACAGCCAACGCACTGCTCGGCATGGTCAGCGAGGTATTTCTTGATTGCGAGATAATAGCGGACTGCGTTTGCACGGCTGTCTGCTACGACCATGGCCTTGCCCTTACCGCCAATCTGATAACGGCAGTTTTCCAAGAAGTTGGTCATGATCATCTCTGTCTTTTGAGCGATGGTATAACCGTGCTGCTTATAATACTTAAACAGCGCACGGGAAGCTTGACCCTCAATGAGTTCCGGGTTATCCTCGGACACGCGAATCAGCCTGAACGCCTCTTTGACTGTGGTATAGTTTGCCAACACATCCAGAATATAACCTTCCTCGATGGCCTGCCGCATAGAGTACACATGGAACGGAGCCTTGATGGGTTCACCTTCCAGCGTCATTCCCACCACGGTACCGAAGGATTCCAGAGTCTGCCCCTTGGGGGTAGCGGTGAAGGCAAAGAAGGACTGATTGTCATGTCTACCCTGGCCGATGACCGCATTGATGTACTCGTCTGTCAAATCCACTTCTTCCTCTTCGATTCCGGCTTCTTCGGCATACTCTTTGATAGCAACGCCAAGATCAATCAGACTACGGCGGAGAGATTTTGCACTTTCCCCATTCTGTCCTTGGTGAGCCTCGTCGATGATGATGGCGAACTTGCGCCCACGGAATTTTTCCATATCCTTCTTGGCGAAGAGGAACTTTTGGATGGTGCAGATGATGATACGCTTTTTATCGTTGATGGCTTCTGCAAGACTGCGGGAGTTCTTCTTATCGTCAATTGCTTCCACCAGACCGACCTGATGTTCAAAGCTGTTGATGGTATCCTGCAACTGGCTGTCCAGTACCACACGGTTGGTGACCACAATAACGGAATCGAACAGACCATTGTTCTCTGCATCGTGAACGGAGGCAAGACGGTATGCAATCCATGCAATGGAGTTGGATTTGCCGGAACCTGCAGAGTGCTGAATTAGATAGTTTGTGCCAACACCGTTCTGCCGTACATCAGCCATGATCTTACGCACCACATCGTACTGGTGGTAGCGCGGGAAAATCATCTTTTCCTTGGTGACAGTTTTAGTAACGCCGTTCTTGACCACTTCCTCCTTTTCCTTCACAAAGGAAATAAACCGATGGATGAGGTCGAGCAGACTGTCACGCTGTAGCACTTCCTCCCAGAGGTAGCTCGTGGCATAGCCGTTTGGATTCTGGGGATTGCCTGCGCCGCCAGTTACTCCCGCACCGTTGGAGCCTTGGTTAAACGGCAGGAATCGAGTGCTGCCATCTGCCAACTGCGTGGTCATCCATGCTTCATAAAGGTCAACGGCAAAGTAGACCAGGAAGCGGTGATTGAGACGAAATGCAAACTCTTTGGAGCTGCGGTCATGCTTAAACTGGTTGATGGCACAGACATAGTCCTGCCCAGTCAACTGATTCTTCAGTTCCAGAGCAACAACAGGAATACCGTTTACGGAAAGCACCATATCGATGGTGTTGGTGTTTGCCATCGTATAACGGAACTGACGGGTGCAGCCGAGGATGTTTGCTTCATAGCGTTCAGCATCAATGGGGTTCAGATCAGACTCCGGCTTAAAGAAGCAAACCTTCAGTTTGCAACCCATGTCCTCAATGCCATTGCGCAGGACATACAGCAGGCCCTGGTTGGAAATGGTAGTTTCCAAGCGATGATACAGCTTGTCCGCTGCGTTGACACCATAATACTTGGTGTACTTGGCCCATTCTTTGGGCTGAGTCTTGGCAATGAATTCACAGAGCACATCCATATAGATGCATTTGGAAACATCATGTTGACGAGTATGTACCCAATTGCCCTCGGCATCTTGTCCGCAAAACTGAGTGTAACCACCTTCCGGGGAAATCAGGAAGGATTCTATATCTCGCTCAAATCGCTTTTCGCTTTTGTCCATCATGATACCTCCTCTTGATCATCCTTGGTGTACTTTGTCGGACGGGCGCTGTACACAAAGTCTTCTACAATGTCAAGATTGTATTTCTGCAGCAGGGCACGGATAAAGCAAATACAGTCGTAAGCGGAGTAACCGGTGCTAATGTAGATGCCTGCATCCTTTTTCAGTTCTACCGGGTTTTTGACACCGGTTTCTTCGTAAGAGAATACAGGGTTCAGCCACGTTGGGAATTTCTCATGGTTCTTAGCCATGGCTTCAATGATGCTGCTATCCAGGTCAAAGAGCTTTCTTGCGACAGAGCGCACCATAAACGCAAAGCTGTCGACATTAACTCGCTCACCCAGCAGTTCGTAATAATCCACATGCTTATAGGTAGCATTGCGAGGATCTTCAACTGTATATAGAGTATATCTGGGATCACGGAATTCGATTTCCTGCTTCGGTTGCTCGATCGGGAACAACTTGAGGATCACCCCAGTCAATCGCTCCGCGCGTTTTTCAATCGTACGGGCATTCCAATCGGTTTTATCCATGACATCTTTGTTCAAAACGGTAACATGGGTATTCTTCTCAAGAAGCATTTCCTGCTTCTCATGGAACGGACTATCACCCAATTCGCTATTGTGAGCAGTAAGGGTCAAATTACCCAGTGTGTGCAGATACCGTTCTCTGACAGATGTCCAATCATCACCCAGCATTTTCTGCCATGCCGTGGATAGATTCTTATTTTGGGGCATGATATGCTCAATAGTCAGATTATCCATGACCAGTTTCTCCTTGCCTTGATTCTCAATGGTAGCAAGGATATATTTGCAGAGGGCATTCTTACGATACAGATTGCGTTCTTTCAATGCCTGCACAAAGTCAGCATCGCTGGGGATGGCATCCTTGGATGTCATCTGCAGCATAAAGGACACGATAGCATCGTAATAGTGCACCTTGTTTTCTTCTCTTGCGAAGATACGGCTGTAGAGGGTCTTGTACAAGCCACGCAGGGAGTTAGAACCGATCTCACAGATAAGACGGCGGATGCTGTAATGCAGCAGCAGATTCAGCACCTTGGCAAGTTCTGTCTTATCGATTACTCCGTTCTCATAGTCATCAAAGATATGGAACAGGAACAGATAGACCGTGGTTTGATTCAGTCTGCGCAGGCCATCCAAGGCACTATTGATTTCAGAACCCAGGCTCTCATCGCCATTAAGGAAGATGTGATACTGCTTTGCATAATGCAGAAGCTCACTGAGCATGGATTCGTTGGTGTACTGGCCGTTGAGGTAAATCTGCTTGAAGTCCCGGTATGCTTCGCTTTCCTTGGTGAAGCCATCCATCTTCATGTTCAGATAGTCCAGGAAGAAGCTTTCCATGCGGTCCTTGGACAGCAGCTCCTGCATGACCAGCCAGTATTCTTCGTACAGCCGTTCCTGATCGTCATCCGTCATCAGCACATAGTTGCGGATGAGGTCGGGCAGACCCAGCTTAATGCCAGTGGAGTTGATACGCTCGAAGATCTCCTGCGCATCGTCATCCTGGTCGAGCTTAATGTCGGCGCAGATCAGACTGTCCATGCCGTCGTGGATCATCATAATGGAGTTGTCGGGATCTTCAGCCAGGAAAGTAGCGATCAACTCTCTGAACAGCATATAGTTGTGATAAATGATGCCGTCCTTGCCCTTGTTCATCTTGTCAAGATTTCCTGCCATGAGCAGCTGCAGCTGATCGTTGTCCGTCTTGACGGGTTTCAGCTTCAGCTTGCTCTTATCATCAAGGCCGTAGCGATTGAACTTGTCCTCATTGTAGAGGTATTTCTCCAGTTCTGCCTTGTCGCTTTCATCCGTGGCAGAATCCGCCAATGCCTTGATGAGAATGTACAGAGTGGTGAATCTCTGCTGACCGTCAATGATGATGTAGCGGTCAATATGCTTTCTGGTGGGCAGCGGAGCATAGACAAAGGAACCGCAGAAGTGCTCACGATCCTTCTTGAACGCAAGCACAATGTCCTCAAACAGCTTCTCGCACTGTTCACTGGTCCAGGCATAGTCCCGCTGAAAAACCGGAATACAATATTGCTTTTTATTGGGCTGAATGTAGTCATTCAGCATTCGTCCACTTTCAATTCTCATAAGCCTGATGCTCCGTTCCTTGTTTATCTTACAGTGTACCTTGTTTTTCGCCTGAACGGGTCACTTCACAGGCGACTTTTCCTCGCCGAGCCTTATTCGTTGTACAAACTATATTTTGACTCTTGAAATTCCGGAAGATCAGAACCGTTTCCATAGTCAAGTTTGTATGTTTTACGAGGGTAGTGCGACAAAGAGCCTTTTACCCGGATTATCTCTTTTAATGTTCTATACACATTATCCTTGAGTGTGTAGATAGTTGCCTCGCCCTTGCTGGACATCATTCTGGGTTCACTTTCGTTTGCAAAACGAACCAGATACTGCGGCGATTCTTCATATGTCGTTGTCTTATAGAACAGCTGATCTTCCATCGAATAGCTGAAGATAGAAATATCTGGTCTTCCGCATCGATATCCCCATGTCTTGTATGGCCGCTTGTTTTCTGTGACCATAAAATACATGATGATGGAGAATTCTTCGTCCGGGATTCTATCAAAGAAGCAGCGCCACTGTTCAACTGTTTCTTCGGCTTCCTCTTCAATTATTTCACTATGTCTTTTCTTCATGTTCTTTCTCGAGCTTCGCTTTCCCACACACCATGTGAAAAAGTAGAGAACAAGAAACACAACTATTGCGATAGCCACAAACCCAACTATCACATTGATTTTCGAGTCAAACGGAAGCTTGTCAAATAGCTCGGCAGGCACAAACACGGAAACAAGAACACTTATCACAAAGGACAGAAGAGTAATGATCCAGTTTTTGGCAAGGAGTGTATCGGCTATTTTTTCTAACAAACTCATGCGGTCACTTCTTTCCAGTAACATACTCATAAATGAGGGAACGCTTGTACTGCTCCAGTTTTTCGATTTTAGCTTGCTTGATGGCAACCAGTCGGTCAATTTGAATACACTTGGCATCTAAGCATTCTGTAATAGCATATTGCTCATCAAATGGAGGCACAAAAACCTTTAGACGTTCCAAAGTTCTCATGCCGATATTCTGCTGCGTGCCATAAGTCCAACCAAACTGCACCTGCCTCTGATAAGCACTTGATTGAAGAAAATAGTACAAAAATCTAAAATGTACTACATCTGGATTGCAACGAAAAACCGCCAGTGGTGACCAAATTGTAAAAATCCTATCAGTATCCACCACGGAGACTCTGCCGGTTGTTGCGCCAGATTTTATCATATAAATGTCATCCCTCTGCGGCACATACTTTTTGCTGCATTCATCGTAGAACTCCCGTGAAATGAACCCCCTTATGTGGTCAAAGTCAATGCCACCGTTTCCACAGGATACGGCCTCTGCGGAAACAAACGGAATACCCTCCGAAAGCAATTCTGGGGTTGTGTGCGGCCCGTCTGTAATTGGCATAGTCAATGTTGTAAGTGTCTTTTGCACATTCCAGTGCTCGGGTACAGATGGATAAACATCCACGCCACTATTCTTCATTGGTACACTGGGGTCAAGACCTTTGGTGACAACCTCAGTAATCATACTCTGCTTATAGGCTTTCAGCTTTTCGATCTGCGTTTGAACATTTGCGATGAGCGCATCAACTTTGCCGACTTTTTCATCGATAGCAGAAACAATTCGCTGTTGTTCCAAGACTGGAGGCACAGGAACATCGATTTTCTTGAAATTGATGGCCGGTAGTCTCCATCGGCCCAGAGTTGCCACACCCTGACCAAAGCCAAAGAAGACCTTGTTTGTGTAGTAATACTGAAACACTCTAAGGAAATAATCTGCAGACATTTCCTTGTCGTTCAATGTAAAGACTCTATAGTCAGGGCTTGTAACGCCCTCATATTTTGAAATATCAATCCAGCCGGTCAGCAAGTCCATGTGATTCATCGCAAAATCACCCATGTTAACGATCTGGTAATGGGCGTAGGAACTTGCGTTCTGGCCTTCATTGGAAGATAAGTCTTTCGGTCTAATGCCTGTCTGGGTAATCGACAGTACAGTTTCAGGCTCTCGCCCGATAATGTCCTTTTTTATGGTGAAAAGCGATCCGATAGAGGCAGTCCTATAACCAGAGGGTACTGCACCTATCCATGCCACACCGCTATCTTTCATATCATGCATGTCCAAACAACTCCTTCATCAGAATTGTTTCCTCCACCTCTAATGCCTTAATGTCCTCAAAGATGGATTCGGAGGATGCCGGAGCCTCGAACTTATAGAACAGGCGGGTAAACGGCACTTCGTAGCCGATTTTATCCTTTGCAGGATCAATATAGGCCAACGGATTATAGGGCAAGACATTCTTTTTCATGTAGGCATCGATATCTTCGGACAGCGGGATAATCTCAGTATCAGACGCACCCTTGACCGGCTGCTTCTTGCCCTTCTTCAAAACAGGCTTGCCTTTGGCATCTGCCTGGGTGGTTTCCACAGTCACCTTGGTGAAGCCGAAGAAACTGTTGTCAAACACCTTGGATTCCACCGCAAGGCCGTTTTCCTCGTAGGTTTCATCTACGAAGCCCTCATAGGCACGGAGGATGAGATCGATGCAGGCATCATCCAAGTCAACACGCTTGGAGCCGATGTTCTTGCGGCGCTTTACAAAGCACTTGCTGGCATCGATTAGCTGAACCTTGCCGCTGCGGTGCATGGCCTTGCCTTTGGTCAGTACCCAAATATATGTAGAGATACCCGTGTTGTAAAACAGGTCGGTGGGCAGCTGAATAATGGCTTCTACCAGATCGCCTTCAATGACATAGCGGCGGATTTCAGATGCACCGGAGCCCGCATCACCTGTGAACAAGGAAGAGCCGTTCTGAATGATTGCCATTCTGCCGGAGCCGGGTTTCAGCTTTTTCACGCCGTTCAGCATAAACAGCATCTGACCATCGGAGATAGCAGGCAGACCAGGACCGAAACGACCATCAAATCCCTTTTTAGCTTCTGCTTCAACCTGGGTCTTTTCGCGCTTCCAGTCGATACCGAAGGGCGGATTGGAAATGATGTAGTCGAACTCATAGCCGGTAAAGGCATCGTCACTCAAAGTGTCGCCATACTGCATGCCGGATGCATTGCCGCCTTTGATGAGCATATCAGCCTTTGCGATAGCATAAGTTTCGGGGTTGAACTCCTGACCAAAGCAGGTCAAAGCAGCATCCTCGCTGATATCCTGCAGGCGCTCGGTCAGACAACCAAGCATCTGGGAAGTGCCCATAGCCATATCGTAGGCTGTCTTGGTGCAGCCTTCCTCCATGATCTCAGCCTTTTCAGGAGCCACCAACAGTTCGGTCATTAGATAGATAATGTCACGGCTGGTGAAGTGGGCACCGGCCTGTTCGTCATAAGACTCAGAGAATTTCCGAATTAGTTCTTCAAAGATGTAGCCCATGTCTGCGGAAGTGATCTTCTCAGGGGACATATCAGCTTTTGCAGAGTTGAACTCCTGCAGGGTCACGAACAAAACGCCACCTTTGACCATCAGCTTGACGGTGTTGGCAAAGTCGAAGTTTTCGATAATGTCCTTGATGTTGGAAGAGAAACCTTGCAGATAGGCATCGAAGTTACTCTCAACATTGTCGGGGTCGGCGATCAGCTTGGCAAAATCATAGTTGCTTGTGTTGTAGAAATCGTACTGCGCCACACGGCACAGAATACCGTCACGGGCAGTGCCCTCGACATGCTGTGCGTCCAGCTTCTTTGCCATCTCCACAACAGCAGCCTTGGTAGGCTTCAAAGCGTCATCAAAACGCTTCAGTACGGTCATGGGGAGAATGACCTTGCCGTACTCGTGGGGCTTGAACAGCCCCACCAGATGGGTCGCAATTTCCCAGATCAGATTGGCCTTCGCCTGTATATTTGCATTTGTCTGCTTTTGCATTTCATTCATAGGCATAACAGAGGTGTTCCTCCTTACTTGATTTCCCATACGAATGTTGCCGTGTCACTCACGTCAATATCATCAGGGTCGATATCGATGGATTTTGCCATCAAAGGCATGGAGTCCTCGCAACAGTCATAACGGGTATGGGAGTAGATATCCAGTTCTCCCCAATTGTAGTCAATGGCAATGAGGTCACCCATTGTAACGCCGGATGCTTCGCATAGGATCTCGGCTTTTTTCTTTGCATTGGCGGTAGCGGAGCGAAGCATCTCCTCGTTGATCGCCGTTGCATCCTTCACGGTAAATGCCACCGAAAGCTGCGGATGAGACAGGCAACCGGCAATGGTGGAAAGTGCCTGGGACAGTCTGCCCATATCAAAATCAAAAGCGAGTTTCAGATTGTGGGTCACTTCATATCCGCGGAATACGCTCTGATAATTACCGTTGCGGTCTTTCACACGGTCATAGTCCGTGCGGACACTAAAGTTCGTGGTCTTAACAGAATCCTTTTCAAATCCTATACCACACAGCGTTTCATTGAGTTGCTGGATATGGTCGGCAGCCATATCCATTGCCTTATCGTAATCCTTATGCTTGGATTCCAAAGTCATGGAAAACACCACATAATCGGGCTTTGCGGATACTTTGCCAATGCCCTTTACAGTAATCGTTCTTGCCATTTATCGCCACCTCCGTTTTATGGAGAACTTTTGCAATCTCCCATATTAGCATTTTACAGGCTTACGTGTCCCAAAAAACGGACTTAATCCTGAGCAGGCTCTTTTATATGCTCAACAATATCTCTATTAGAACAGTTACGCCTTCAACCGATAGGTTCTGTTACGGTTACTGCCTTCAGCGACAACGATTCCTTCTGCAATCAATTCATTCAGATAGTCTCTTGTGCGAGACGGTTTCAGGCCGATATACTCAGCAATCGAGGAGGCTTTTGCTTCGGGGTTGTCGGTAAGATACGCAATAATGGTTTCCTTCATTTTTGCGTTTATCGCCGATTTTTTATCGCCGATTTTTATCGCCGATTTTTTATCGCCGATTTTTTCGAATGGGAGCGTCAGTATTGTTCTCTCTGGCTCAAGCTGTTCTGTGACAGCAGGCACTACCCACCCCTGCTCACGCCAGGCGCCAAAAATGAGGGGGATACCGCTGCCAGAGCGCTCACCGATATCAATCAGGTTGAACATTTTCAGCATCGCACCGTTCCGCGGGTCGGATACACCGCCGCTTTTCGCCGCGTCTACCTCGATACGGAAGCCACCGGGATTGGCCATGGTGATGGAATCCCGCTTTTTGATAACTACCAGCCCCTGCCGACCGTAATAATCGGCATGAACCAGGCAATTTGCCAATGCTTCCCGGAGTGCCTGATGCACAGGGGTATCATCCACTCTGGTGCCACCATCCATTTTAAACGGCACCTTGATGTCCTGAATCAGCTTGTTATAGACGCGGAAATAGAAGTCGTACACATTGCCGCTCCAGTCGCCGGAGGAGGAAATGATCCGGTCTGTCCAGCGGGTGTCGGCATCATACTGCTCCTGATAATCCAGAAAGTAAGCATTGAATTCACGCACAATGTCATACTCGTTGCCGAACATGAGGAGTCCGGCGGAGGTGGGGTGCTTCTTTCCATCAGAGCCGATACCAACAGCACCCAGCTTTAGAAGGAAATCTTCATCCTCCAATGCCTCCCATACATGGCCGGGACGAGAGAGACGCATCCTCTGGCGATAGCTGCGAATGCTCTCTTTATTGAACACCGTCATGTCCATTTCATTCAGGATGAGCATATCCTGGGTTTTCACGGAGGCATCCCGCACCATGGCCTGATATTCTTCTTTGGTGCAGCGGTAGTCGCCCTCACCGTTGCGGCGGTAGGTGCAGAGCGGATTGCCGTCCACATACACCGGTTTATAGGAGCGTTCCGCGCGGGGAACATTGATGACCACAATGTGGTCGCCATCCACCTCCTGGACAAATACATCCTTGGAGGACAGGACATTCACGCTGGTCTTATTGGGGTTATTGACGATATCCCAGAACTCCTTAATGAGTCTGTCAGGGTCGGGCAGATCTACCGTGTGCAGGGATTTATCCGCCCATTCTTCCACGCCCAACAGGATAATGCCGCCGTGGGTATTGGCGAAGGCAGAGTAGGTTTCCCAAATGCTTTTGGGCAGACCGCCAAGGGCTTTCTTCGCCTCAATGCGGTTGTTCTCCCGATATTGCTCGATTTTGGAAAAGTCAATCATGATTTTCCTCCTTTACGAGCTCGATGATATCGCAGAAATCACAGTCCAGAACTTCGCAAATCTTCGTTAAGATTTCCGTACTGACATGCTGGTTCTTGCCCAGCTTGGCAAGGGCGGTGGTGGACATACCGGTAGCCAGACGCAGATCCTTCTTTTTCATGTTTTTATCGATTAGGAGCTTCCAGAGCTTATTATAACAAATCGTCATCGTAACACCTCGTGTCAGAGTATATACTAATGCAGGTTAATTCTAACACAACAGCTTCAATTTGTCTATTGAAAATCCAGTTTTCAGATCTGAACTCCCATTTTCGAAGTGCAGATTTCAAATCAAGCCAATATGCAAAAGGCCGCAGAAGCGTCCGGGTTCGCTCCTGCGGTTATTTCATTGTTTATGCGGCGCAATTTTTGAGGTCAGCCCATGGTGCCAATTTTGTTGCCGTTCTCGTACATATCCTCGGCATACTCGACATGATTGGGGCCTTCGCTTTGTATCCAGCCAAAGCCGGGGACATAGACCATATCCGCCAGTTCGTTATCGTTAGCTATTGGCTCCGGTGCCGATCCAGACTGCGTAGGATGTACCGGAGCGGGTTCTGTCTGCATAGGAGGTGCAGTTTTTTGTTCCGCTTCGAATTGCTTTTCTATTTCCGGTGCAGGGATGGGCAACTCCTTGGCGACCACTTCCGGGGCTGATTCAGCTTCCGGCATTCCCGACTCTTGCTCTTCTGTGATTGCTGGCAATATTAGTTCTTCCGGCTCCGGAAGTGTCGGCCGTGGAGTGGTCACATTGGCCGTTTCGCTCGGCGTGGGTGGTTTCTCGACCTTTTCGGTCTGTGGCCACACGGCGGCACACAGGGCGAGACAGGCGGTGATTGCAGTAGTAACGATGAATCTCCTTTTCATTTCATTCATTCTCCTCCCAATGTAAATTTTCTTATGCCCTGCGGCGTTTCACCAGGGCGCATGAATTCGTTTGTGTCATCTTCGACTAACATAGAAATTATCAGAGCTGTCTCAAGCCCGTCAATAAAGCTATCAAGGTCTGCATCGCTATTGAGAAAATTCTTGTCTTCCGCAATTTGAAGCAGGTTTTGTCGTTCGATAGCCACCATCATTTTCACCATCGCATGATACCGCTCCACATTTTCTTTCTTTTTTTCAGGATCGGTCTGCGGTTTGTGAAATCGATCATACACCGCTCGCCATAGTTTATCACTCATGTAGTTTCCTCCTTATGATGTTCCTTTTGAGATATGAAACGAGCGCCCAGTCTCCCGGTTTGGCAGGAGGCTAAGCGCTCGTTTTCACAATTATTCAGTTCTGCGGACAGCTTCCACGCCAGTGTAAATCCTGAGATGAAGCTGCAGTCGTACAACTCTTTGAGTAATCTGTATTTCATGGGCTTCGCCTCCCTGTGACACAAACATATACCACACCTTTTGCGGAATAGCTATCAGAACTTCAGAAGATTATCCAGAATATTTGCCGCCTGCTGCAGTTCGCTTTGGGTGACCTCATTTTGCATATCTTCATCCTTTTGCGCCTTGTGCTGCAGATAGGGTTCATAGTTCTGTCGGGTGATCGCGGGGCGGTAGTGTCCCAACATCCGCGCCAGTTCCTTGGTATCCATGCCATTCCGCAGAGATAGAACGGCGCAGGTGTGCCGGAGATCTGTGAATCGGATATGGTCAAGCCCCGCTTCCTTGATGATCTCGTTATGCATCCGGCGTACCATCTGCGGTGAGTATGGCCTCTGCGTTGCTGGATGCATGAACATCAGCGGACTTTTTGGATGCTTGGTGTGTTCCATGATCAGGAGGTCGATCACCTCCGATGTCAAGGTTATTGTTCTCGTTTCCGAGCCATATTCGATCAACTCCCGCCGTTCTACAGAGCGCTGCTCTGATATGGTCAGCGTCCTGTTTTTTACATTGAGGTCATTCCATTTCAGGGCGATAAGCTCACCCTGCCGCAGGCCAGCCGTTAAGGCCAGCATGAACATAGGGAGATGCCCCAGCCGTTCTGCCGCATCCAGATAATCCTCCATCTCCAGTGGCGTCAGCACATCGGCATTGACCTTCTTTGGCTTGGAGTAGTGGAACGCTCTGGCAGGATTATCGCCAATCAGGCCATCCCGCATGGCTTGGTCCAGGCATTGCTGAAGCAGGCGGTGGATGTGTCGCATGGTTTCTTCCCCCAAGCCAGAGTTGCCGGGTCGATGATTGCCGAAGCGCCGCCGTTCCTCCAGAAATTCTCCGACCATCTCCGAAGTCAATTCAGAGAGCGGTATATCTCCCAAACCAGGGAGAATATGGTTCTTGAATACATAGTTGTGTGCCGCATAGGTAGTCAGCCTGCTCTGATGCTTGTCATAGGTTTCCTGCCAGAAGCTGATGTATTCCCGAAGCGTCATATTCCCACCTCCATACACTGGCGCTGTATGTCTCGAAAGGCCACCCACGGGAGCCTTGCCTGTTTCAGAATCTTCTTGTGCAGATAGTAGAACTCGTGGAGCTTGTACGGCGCTTCGGTTTTTGGATTGAGAAACACATAGGACGAGGCCGTTTCCGGTATCTGCTCAAGAAGAAGTACCGTCTTGTCATTGAGTATCAGCAGGCGCTGTCCTCTGAGGATGTACTTGTAGCGGACATGAAAATCGGCCCACGACAAGGTGATCAGTTCACATTGCCGCAGGCCGCTTGATAGTCCCGTATAGATGATGGGAAGTACGCCGAGCTGCTCGGCTGTGTTGAGGTAACGCTGAATTTGTCCCAGACGCAAAGGGGCTGTTTTGTATTCCTCTGCCTTGGGCCCCTGGCAGAGCCGCACCGGGTTGTATGGAATGAGCTGTTCCCGTGCCGCTTCGTCCATGCACTGCCGCAGAAGCAGGTGGACGCACCAGACACTTCTGGCACTGAGCCCCCAGCTCTGCAGGCTGTCGTAGAAATCCGTGACCGTCTGCTCTGTTAGGTCAGAGAGCTCCATATTTCCGATGCTGGGGAGGATGTGGCTGTAAATCAGATTGCGGTACCCGCCCTCGGTGTTGCCGTTCCATTTGTGCCGATTGGCGGTGAACCACCGGCCGCACCACTGCCCGACTGTCAGGGTATTTTCTTTCTGCATATCGTCGCCTCCTTTTGGCAAACGAACAATATCACAGAAAGTAGGAAATAGCTACTGAAAAGAACGGCATATCTTCAGGAAAACAACTGTTCCAGACGCTGCCGCTGGCAATCTTTCTTGTCATTCTTGTCAATTGCTAATCACATGACAAAAATCCGGTTTTACAGTTTTATAAGAATCCCCATGCCGCGCTTATTTCTTTGTTTATGCGGCGCAATTTCTGAGCTGTTCTCTGCGGCAAAAGCACCCGCTGTTGGAGGTAAAACCGGTCGGAAGCACTTTTAATATACAGAATTCAATCCCACACAAATCCCAAAAGACGAAAGTGGTGCCTGAAACGAACAGGGCAAAAGAGTTCCAAAGAGGAACCGCAGGAGTGCCGGAAAGTGCCAAAGATGGCACAACAGGGCTTCTTGAAGGTTCAGACATAGGTTTGGGATGTCGAGGTTGGGTGTTCAAGTCACCTCACTCGGACCAAAATCCCTCTGAAATCATTGATTTCAGAGGGATTTTTCTTATTCTTTGTCTATTGCGGCGCAGGCGGTGAAATCATTAATATCGGCATTTGACAGCCCAGGCAACTAATGAAATGAAAGAATCCCAAAATAATCAGCTCATTTTTGTTCCGTTCTCTTAACAATACTCTCTATTGTTTCCTTTGGAATTTTCTGTTTTTTTACTAATTCGCTCACCTTTTCATTTGCTAAGGAGTCTATATGTATTTTCCCCTTGGCAATAAGGGTACTATTGTTGTCTACAGTTACATACTCTTTTTTGTGGTAAGTAGTCGCTTTTGGAATAATGTGAATTCCATATTTGTGGTTTAAGACTTCATCTCTTGTAAGGAATAGCGCCAAGCATTTCCCACCTGGGTTTTGCGTGCTTTCGTATAGTATGCCTGCATAACCATTAGATCGGCTTGTTTTTACATAACGAAAGAATTCAGTTACTATTTGAGTTGGAACATATTCAATATCTATATTTTTGTTACTCCGAGGTTGCGATATATTTTCCGCAAATTTCTGCAAGAACATGACCGGAGAGCGATTATGTCGATTATCTTCATCAAAAATGCTCGGTATTGACATCTTCTTAATTTTTGTCAAATCCAATACCCGTATTGACTCCGTAACTCGAAACGAAGCAATTGTTGCATAATCTCTGCCACTTGTTCTTGTTTCGCAAAGAGCTGTATTGGGATCCAGTGTCAGATATAGCACATTTATTCCAGCTGCATTCATTCTCCCGGATGTTGCCACCCAAGGCGGTGGCGGAGCAAAATCGGCGTATGCAGTTCGCCATTCGTCATTTTCATGTGTCCGACATCTATACATCTTTGTGTTTTTATCAATTCTTCGGTCAAGCCTTACTCGCTCAGCATAATAAGCAAGTGTGTCTAAAATGGTGGTTGGATTTTCATTAAAACTGGTATCAGGTGTAGCTCGGTAAAAAACATATCGCACCTTTTCTTTTACCATCTTACAAAAAGACTGCCAATCATAATAGGCAACATCCTCTTCTCGATCAGAAAAGGGGTCGGCGTCACACCAAATATCATCATACATAATTTCTACAATATCTTTTAGTATTCGCTCATCTTGAGCATCTATCTCATCGCGCAATTCCTCGAAAATCAGTTGAGCTGTTGTATATGTTTTCCCGATATATTCCCCAGAATCACACGGCAATTCATTGACAGCATGAGTGTACAAAAAATTAACCCCGCTCATAATTATTACCATGAACGAATCAAGATTAACGGCTTTTCTTCTTTGTCCACAATAATCACATGTACAAACATATCCATTTGCTTTTATATATTCTTTTAATGATTTATTTCCCATGCACTCATGGCACAGCTTTTTATCACTATCCCCATATCCTCTTTCAATCGAATTAATATAATCATTGCTAATGAAACTCATATTAAAAGCTCCCATAAAACAGCATAGAATAAAAATATACGGCAGATTAAAGTTGCTCTATATTGAAAATTATACGCCTTTAATCGACCATTTTCAATGCGCACTGAAAGATATACAGTGTTTATATGAAAAGAACCTTGGTATAGGTATAGGCAAAAACAGGAAAAGTGAAATCACCGGCAGAGATACTGATTATCCAGTATTCCTGTCGGTGATTCTTTTTACTTTCCCTTCTTCCCCCGTTTGCCTTTCTTCCCCTCCAGCGGACTTCCATCACCTTCACCCAAATCCATCAGCCGCTGCGCTTCCGCAATCTCTGCCTTCATCTCCGCGATCAGCACCTTCAGCTTTTCCTCGCACTCCTCGCGGGTGTGGGCGTAAACATTGCGGGCGTGCTTTTTGCCGTCGGGCCATTTAGGGGAATAACGGCCTTCAAAGAGATGGTCGTTAATCTGACTGATGCAGCCGGTGCCAGACCTGCGCTTGCGGCCCACATAGGGCTTGAAATCGGTCATACTCGGCTTTTCCGCCTGGGCCGGGGCAGTTTCCTGTCCCGGCCACGAAGCGTCCTCCTGCGGCGCTGCCTTGCCGATACTTCGGTCGATGTTGGCGGCGGCTGTGAGCCGCATATCGTCGGTGATGTGGGTATAGATGTCCAGTGTGGTGGCCGCCGACACATGGCCCAGCATGGCGGAGAGGGTTTTCACATCCATACCGTTCTCCAGTGCCAGGGTTGCGAAGGTGTGGCGCAGGTCGTGGAACCTCACATGCTTACAGCCTGCGTGTTCTAAGATGAACTGCAGTCTGCGGCGCACCACGCCGGGCGTAATGGGGCAGTCCTCCTTCACCGGGGACGGGAACATCCAGCGGGAGTCCACCGTCTTTTTGTACTCCTGCAGCACCGCCACTACCGCAGGCGGCAGGACGATCTTGCGGACGGAGTTCTTCGTCTTAGGCGTGTTGATTTGAAGCTGCCCCCGCACATCATAGACCTGCTTGTTCACATTCAGCACGCCGGTTTTGAAGTTCAGGTCATCCCATTGCAGCGCCATCAGCTCGCCACGGCGCAGGCCGGTGGCCAAGTCCAGAAGGAACACTTCATAGTAGCCCTCGAACTTCGCTTGGATAAGGAATCGCTGTAGTTCCTCCCGCGTCAGTACCTGCATCTCCCGTGCCTTCTTCGGCGGCAGCTTGCAGCCGATGGCCGGGTTCACACGGATCAATCCATCCTGCACTGCCTTTTCCAACGCAGAGCGGCAGGTGGCGTGGCACATACGCACCATTCGGTCGGACAGCCCTTCGCCGTATTTGTCGGTGAACCGCTTCCGGCCACTTTTCTTGAGCCGCCCATAGAATTGCTGTAGATCATTCTGCGTCAGCTTGTTCAGCGGGATGCTGCCGATCTCCGGGATGATGTGCAGGCAGATGCGGCTCTCATAAGTCTCCTGTGTGGTGGGGCGGATCTTGGGCTTGGAGTGATTCTCGTACCAATATGTCAGCCAGTCCCCGAAGGGCATCTCGGGACGAACCTTCTCCGGCTTCAGTCCGCCGCATTCCTCCTTGAGCTTTTGGAGCTTCTCGACGCACTCTTTCTTGGTTTTGGCAAGGACATTTTTCGTCTTGGGATAGCCGTTATCATCGTAGCCGATGACGATGCGCCCCTCCCACCGACCATCCTTGCGCTGTCTTACGGTTCCGTCTCCGGCTTTTCGTTTTCTTGCCACGGTTTCAACTCCTTTCCGAAGATATCTTCCATGAAGCCGCCTACGATGCCGCAAGCCTGCTTTTGCATATCTGAGGTGACATGGGTGTAGGTATCCAGCGTGAAGGAGGCGTTGGTGTGGCCCAGGATACCGGACAGGGTTTTGGCGTCCACACCGCTGGTGAGGGCGTGGGTTGCGAAGGTGTGACGCAGATCGTGGAAGCGAATGCTGGGCAGCCCCGCCCGCTGGAGCAGCGTCTTCATGTGGCGATACGCCGCGTTGGGGTCGACGGGATCTTCCGGCTTCACCGGGTCAGGGAATATCCATTGACTGATGGCATCCGCCTTGCGCCGCCGCAGGATGTCCACCACGCTGTGCGGCAGAATGATGGTACGCATACCTTGATTGGTCTTCGTCTCGCCGACGGTGTATTCGCCCTTCCGCTGGCTGTGGAGGGTTCGGCACACCTTCAGCGTACCGGTATTCCCATCGAAGTCGCTCCACTGCAGACCGCAGATCTCGCCGCGGCGCAGGCCGGTCATCAGCTCCGTCTGGAAGAAGTCCCGCCACACCTCGTCCTGCTCCACCACTGTAAGGAAGTCGTCCAACTCCGCACGGGTGAGGATACGCTTGGGCTTGTGGTTGGGCTTGGGCGCCGTTGTCCCCTCGGTGGGGTTCCTGGGAATGACATGCGCCTGCACAGCGTCTTTCAGTGCGGCGTGGAGGGTGGAGTGAATGTGGCGCACCATGGAGTCGGAGAGCTGATGCCCCATCTCGGGATGCTCGTGGATGCGTCCCTCCGTTTTTAGGCGGCGGTACATCCGCTGGATGTCCTGCTGGGAGATGAGGGAGATTTGCTTGTCGCCCAGTTGCGGCTTGATGTAGTATTCGATATAGCAGCGATAACTTTTGAGCGTGCCGGGCCGCACCGTGCCCGCCTTGTACTCCGTGAGCCAACGGTCCAGCCACTCGCCCAAGGTCATGCGGCTGTCCTCGGTCAGTTCCACATCACGGTAGCACTCGATGTTCTGGTGGAGCTTGTCCAGCAGAGCCTTTTGCGTCTTGGCGTAGACATGGCGGAACAGCGGCTCGCCGTTTTCCTTGTGGCCGATAACGATACGCCCTTCCCAGCGTCCGTCGTCACGCCTTCGCACCATGCCGTCACCGGCCGGTCTTCGTTTTGCCATGTATTTCACTTCCTTTGGATTCATTTTCTTTTTGCAACACAAACAACTACCACACTTTTGCGGAAATAGCTACTGTATTCTTCTATCAGCTTTAACCGCAAATTGGCCTGAAATCGGGGTAAAATGGGGACTGGGACCGGTATGACGTCGGTAGAAACCCTTGCAAACACTGACTTTTTCGGATTTTCAGCGTCAGAGTGGGTCCATGAGCCCGGAAAGAGCGTCGCATTGTCCCCGGTCACAAACCCTTGAAAATGCCCGCACTGCGGGCATTTGTGGGGGTGCCCCGGCGCGAATAGGCGTCGGGGCTTTCTCCTGCTTTCTTTTCGTCAACTGCCAATCGGCCCCAAAGGCGGTTATCCTGCCCGATGAAGCGCCCACGGCACATCACCTCCTTCCGGGCAGAACACGCTGCGGTAGGTCTGGAAGTCTGCAACCATATTTCGGCGCAGCATTTCCTCGCACAGCATCAGGCGGAACACCGCAGCGCCGTAGGTCGTGCGCATCTCATCACGGCGCAGACGGATGAAACTCTTTTGCTCCTCGGTCAGATCGCCGTAGCGTTCGTCGCAGAGGAACAGGCGGAGCTCACCTTCGTCGATGGGTTCGGCGTGACTCTTGTTCCACTCCGACTGGATGTAGCGCACAGTGTCCTGTGTGCGCTGGGCAACGACTATCGCATCGTTGTCTGCAATGAGGTTTGCAATCGATAGGATCATGCACTCACTCCCTCTTCCGTGTTTGATTTTTGTTCGTTCAACTTCGCCAGCCGCTTTTCCAAGCGCGCTTTCTCCGCGTCCTCCTCGACCTGTGCGAGCTGCCACTGATAGAAGATTTCCAGCGCTTCTTGAATGGGACGGATGGTGTAGCGCAGACTGCCGTTTCGGACGCGGCCATCCTTTGTGGTGATGGTGGTCGGCTCGGTGCGGATGAGACCCTTCTCCTCCAGACTGAGTACGTACTTGCGCACCGTGTTCTCGCACATCTTCACCGCCTTGCCGATGGAGCGGTAGCTGGGATGGCACTGGTAGGTATCGCGATCCTCGCAGCGGAGCAGGTAGGCATAGATAGAGATTTCTTTGGAGTCCAGGTCGAGGCAGAAAACTTCATTGGGCATTTTGAAATAGCACTTGTCGGTATCGCGTTTGGGCCATCGCTGGTACTTCACTTGGCACCTCCCGTCTGCTGCTCCACCCACTGACGGAACTTATCTTTGGGCACGACGATGCGGCTGCCGACACGGATGGCCGGGAAGTCTTTTTCGTTCATGAGTTCGTAGGCAGTGGCTCGTCCAACGCCCAGCGTCTGAGCCACGAGCTTCGCGCTGAGGAACAGCGGCAGTTCGTCGTAGTTGGTGAACTGAGATTCTTGCATGAATAAATTTCCCCCTTTGATTTTGATGGTGGTTGATGATGAGCCGCGGTACAGCCATAGGCACCAACTCCTTTCCGGTAAATTTGAATTCAGAGAGTCGTTCTCTGTGGTTGATGAATAGATCTTCACCTATCATGAGGAAATGTGAGATTTGTCAACCCTCCGAAATAAAAAAGCCTTCACTTATCACCCGAAAAAATGAAAGATTCGAACCCGATTTCAGAAAATTTTTTGAGCGCGGTTAACAAAATTACCCTTTACTTAGCGCCGATAAAACCGTGATTTTATAGATCCCCTCATATGGTGGGCAGTGAAAACCTCACTTTTACAACCTCCGGATAAATTTTGGCGTAGCTATAGGCACCAACTTCTTTCCGGTGGATTTTGAATTCAGAGAGCTCTTCTCTTTGGTTGATGAAATAGGCCTTCACTTATCGCGGAGAAAACCGGGATTTGCACACCCTGTTTTGAAAAAATTTCTGAGTGGTGAACGCTGATTTCACTGGGGATGATAAACCCCGAGCGTTTTTAGAGCGTTTGTTGGACGTTTTTACTGCGTTTTTTGAACCGTTTTTGAAACAGCGTGAGCCACTTCGTCACCGGTATTCTACATGGCCCGTGTTGAATGAAAGTTTTTATTTGTTGGATGAATGTTGGATAGGCCCCTTCTGCGTTGAATGAATGTTGGATGGGCCAAAATTTTTCGCTGATTTTGAAATTTTGCGTTGGATGAGCGTTGGATAGGCGTTGGATGACCGTTGGATGGAGCGATTTTCACCCGGCGAAATAAACCCTCTACCTATCGCGGCAAAATCAATGGTTTAGCAGGGTGTTTTTCAAAAACTTTTTCCTTGTTTATCGCGGCGCATCTGTTGAGCAAACAAAAACGACCGTTCTGACTATGTATTAGTCAAGACGGTCACCGAACGCATTATTCCGATAATTCAAGCAACATTATTCCGATACTGTTGATATTGTTCCGCAGAGGTGGTATACTTTCTTCAGATTGGAGTGATGCTCATGTTTATGACTGTGAAGCAGGCCGCAGAAAAATGGGGACTGTCTGACCGCCGCGTTCGCATCCTTTGCGCCGAAGGAAAGATCCCCGGTGCGTTTCAGGAAGGCCGCGGGTGGAAGATTCCCAAGGATGCCGTGAAGCCTACCGACGGACGATTCAAGTCTGCCGAGAGCCTGTTGGATATGATAGACCGGAAGAAAGCCGAGCTGGATGCCTGCCGTCCTCTGACCGAGGGAGAGGTGGCGCGGCTGACGGAGGAGTTCACCGTGGAGTACACCTACAACTCCAATGCCATCGAGGGCAACACCCTGACGCTCCGTGAGACCGATATGGTGCTGCGGGGACTGACCATCGACCAGAAGCCGCTGAAAGACCACATGGAGGCCGTAGGGCACAAGGAGGCTTTCGACTATGTTCGTGAGCTGGTCCAGGAGAAGGCACCCATGTCTGAGCGCATCATTCAGCAGATACATTTTCTGGTCCTGGCGGATAAGAAGGACGACCGGGGCGTGTACCGCCGGGTGCCTGTCCGTATCATGGGTGCACAGCACGAGCCAGTGCAGCCCTATCTGATTCAGCCCCGCATGGAGCAGCTCATGGCCAGCTATGCAGAGAGCACCGAGCACATCGTTACCAAGCTGGCCCGGTTTCATATCGAGTTTGAGGGCATCCATCCCTTCATCGACGGCAACGGACGCACCGGGCGCCTGCTGGTCAATCTGGAACTGATGAAGGCCGGGTTCCCGCCCATCGACATCAAGTTCACAGACCGTCTGGCCTACTACAACGCCTTTGATGCATACCATGTGAAGCACGACTTGTCCGCCATGGAGAAGCTGTTCGCCGGATATATCAACGAGCGGTTGGATCTGTATCTGTCCATGCTGCAGGAAAAATAATGCAATTTTGAAGAGCGGTCGGTTTTTAGCCGACCGCTCTTTGTTGGTGTATATCTGAGTTCATCCCATGATGCCGATTTTGTTGCCGTTCTCGTACATATCCGCGGCGAATTCGACACGGTTAGGGCCTTGGTTTTCTATCCATCCGAAGCCCTCCACATAGACCATATCGCCCGACTGCATGGGTTGGGCTGCGGGTGGTTCGGGAGTCGGCTCGGGTGCAGGTTCAGGTACTACTTCCGAGGTCATTTCCGGTTCTGGTATCGGTTGCTCTTGGGGAGCTGTAGACGTTTCGATGGGCGTAGGCTCCGGTTCAGCAGGGATTTCCGTGGATGCTTCTGGCGGTATGTCTTCTTTTTCTTTCTCTGCCGGTGGTGTGGTTTGGACTTCCGTTTTGAGTTCCGCAACAGTCGTTTCTGCGGCGCACACGGCGGGTGTTTGGGTCTGGACGGGTGTTTCCTCGACTGCTCTGCTTTGTGGCCACACGGCGGCACACAGGGCGATACAGGCGGTGATCACGGTCGCTATGATGAACCTCTTCATTTTTCTTCCTCCTTTTGAGATGCGAAACGAGCGCCCAATTTCTTTGCCATGAGGCAAGAGACTGAACGCTCGTTTTCGTAGTGATTCAGTTCCATGGAGAGTTTCCATGCCAGCTCGAATCCAGAGATAAAGCTGTCGATGGAGGTGTCCTCCACAATGCGGTCCTTTGCGTCGATGATCTGGAGCACCAACCGTCGCTCCGGTTTGTCCAATGCTTCGATAAGCGCCTGGTGGCACGCTTCAATTTCCTGCTTCTGCGCCGGGAGCTCCGGAGGAGTGTAGAAGCAGTCGTATAGGTCTTTCAGCAGCTTATTTTTCATGCGCTCGCCTCCTTGCAGCACAAACATATACCACAGCTCGGCGGAAAAAGCTACTGAAACTATTTGCAGAAGAAAGATACATTGCTATATGGCGATTTACAGTTCTACGGGATAACCGGATGGATTTTGACACTGGACTCGAAATCCAGTGGGTTTGACCACTCGGGCAATTCTACGCTTCGTTCATTTTCCGTGCTTCTTTACGTCCTCGTCTATCCGCTTTTTCCAGTCGGCGCTGAGGGGTTTGCAGGCACGGACGGAGCATACCGCTTCGCTGATAACTTCATAGTTCAGCGCAGTGCCTTCTTCATCACATTTATAATTTACCGCGCGGTCGGCACTGATGCCGAATCGCTTAGCTTCTGCTGCGGCATCAATGTTGGCACCCAGGAACAGAAACTCCCAGCCGTATTTTTCCTTCTGCCGCTCGATCATCTTGCGCACCGTTTCGTAGTCGTAGCGCTTACTGGCGTTCTCGTAGCCGTCGGTGGTGATGATAAACAATGTCTTTTCCGGTACATCTTCCTTGCGTGAGCACTTGTGGATATTGCCGATGTGATGAATTGCACCGCCTACCGCATCCAGCAGGGCGGTACAGCCACGGGTGAAGTACTCCTTCTCTGTCATACGGGGAACTTTGTCCAGCGGTAGGCGGTCATGGATGACCACACTCTCGTTGTCGAAGAGTGCGGTGGACACTACGGCCTCGCCATCTTCTTTCTTCTGCTTGTCGATCATGGAGTTGAAACCGCCGATGGTGTCGCGCTCCAGACCGCTCATGGAGCCGCTGCGATCCAAAATAAAAACCAATTCTGTTGTCATAATGAAAACCCTCCTTTGTTTTGTGCTTTGATTATCGCACAGACAAAGGAGGGTTTGGTCGCATAATGGGCGACATTTTCAGTTGTTGGTACGGCTATCAAGCCACTCGCACATTCTTTTTGCCAGTTCCTTTTCGCCTTCCTTGAGTAGTACATATGCGGGAATATGTTGGCTGATATATTTTAACTGGGTCTGTACCACCTGATCGCTGAGGCTTTCTAATGTGACTCCTTTTATCAATCTAACTCCATCTACCCAGAAACCAAATGTGTCAATCTGAACTGCGTATTCACGAAGCATATCCTGTAAACATGCCCACGATCTTTCGCGATTATAGTGCCGCAGGTTTTCTTCACAGCGTTTCATGTTGCTACAGTCCTTGGCCAAGTCCACCGCAGACTGTATTCGTTCAATCGTTTTATCATAGCTTTTCTGATACATTCATTCACGCTCCCAACAAACTCTGGTCAAAGGCAAACAGTGCCTCATTGATAGCGAAAACATCGTAGTTTTTCTGCTTGATGAAATACTCGATGATGACATCGAATTTACTGCTGTGGCTCAACGCAAAACCGGCACGGGAGATGAAGTCCTTCGTTTCCTCCAAATCCAGCTCCAGCGCGATAGCAAAGGCAATTGCTGTTGTCTTGGACGGCTTATAGTCAGGGTTGTTGCGGATCTTAGAGAACAGCTTGCGATCCACATTGGCCTTTTTGTAAATCTCAGAATCCTTTTTGCCAGTGCGGTCAATGAGCTTCAGCAGTGTTTCGGAGAAGCTTGCATCCAGCTCATCGAGCATATTATCCAAGCTGCCGCCTACAACGCTCATGGCCATTGGTGCGCATGGTACGGCCATAAAATCGGGAGCCGCATCCTCGCAGACCATAGTCTTGCTTTCCAGCCGATTTAATCTGCGCAGGCGCTCGCTGCGGGAGTCGGTATGCTCGTCCACATAGTGGTCATCGATGTACTCGGCAATATCCGCAAACAGCTTGCCGCTGATTTGATAGGCGGCGCGGTCGAAGATAACGATGTAGACCGTCATGTCGTTTTCCATGAGGAACTCACCGATGGTGTCCACCGCCACGCGCAGTGCCTGGTCTTTGGGATAGCCGAAGATACCGGAGGAAATCAGCGGAAAAGCCACCGTTTCGCACTTGTGCGCCTTCGCCAGCGCAAGGCTCGTCCGATAGCAGGAAACGAGCTGTTCCCGCTCACCGAACTTACCGCCGTTCCACACCGGACCGACCGTATGTATCACATACTTGCAGGGCAGTCGGTACGCCTTCGTGATTTTGGCATCGCCGGTTCTGCAGCCGCCCAATGTACGGCACTCAGTCAACAACTCCGGCCCCGCCGCACGATGGATGCATCCATCCACGCCGCCACCACCCAAGAGGGATTCCTTGGCAGCGTTGGCGATGGCATCTACCGCCATTTTTGTTATATCATTTCTTACGATTTCAATCGGCATATTGCACCTCACCAGTATCTATGCTTATTCACATATACTCTAAGAACACTTTTGAGAACAGAAGCTTTGTGAATACCTCGTCTACTTGACGTGCAATAGTAGCGGATTCGATGTAGGTCCCCATTTCTATATTTCCTTCTTGACCATGGTATGAGAGGTTGGCTGAAGTGATTAAAGTTTTGGATTGATCAACGCATATTACCTTTGCATGTAGAGAAGACATTGGGTCTTCGGGCTTTTGGTAATTATAGATTCTCAGGAAGCGCCCCCGGTATTTTAGCAATTTCTCAAATTCAGCTTGTCCTTCAAGCCCATTTGCAAAAAACTTAATCAATACGCCGGATTTGCTCTTTTGGATCATACAATCGACCAAATCTCCAAAATAGCCTGATAATGAATACCCTGTTATCAAAATGCTGTTTTGTGCTCTCAAAATCATTGAGGACACAGTATTAACCGTAGAGCGTGCTTTAACTGAAAAAGAGGGCGGGGCTGTAACTACAAGCTCTGAACGGTCACCTTGATTTGCCATCAATGCGGAACTTACAAGCAGATATATTTCTTCTGCTTCTGCTGGAGAAAGGTTGGGATATCGTTTTTTTATAAGATTGACAACCGGTGCGTTTGCTGTCGATTGTCTGTCCGAACTATCGGGCGCTGTATCTTTTATGGCATTTAGTAGAATGTCAAGATTTACATTTCCAGTTGACATAGATCTTCCACCAATTCCTTAAAAAATGCATTGTTTTCACGTTCGGCAATCGGAACAACCAAACCGCGGTCAAGCATTCTGTTTCCGTTCTCACATGCTGTTTCTGAAATCATACAACAGGAATGACAGGCGGCACCATTTGAATTCGCTGCAGCAGGTGCGTTGTGTAAGCATTCCGGATCATTTGTGCAGAGAAGAGCTTCCTGAAATGCATCTCTCATGATGGGAACCATTTTTTTAACACTTCCAAGCTCAACCAGCCCACCGAGTGAACCTTCTTTATCTGGACTACCTGTGTACAAAAGAATACCGGCCATATTGTCGCCGAAATAAATACGTTCCCTGATTGCAGAGGAAGAGTATCCCGATGACATTGACATCTGCTTAATAAGCAAGTGAGAAAACGTATGGAGAAGGACATAAACAGCGTTTCTCAATACGGTTACATTCCACTCACGCGAAGCACAGAATTCCTTGTAGCTTTCTGCGTAACGCTGAGAGAACGCTCTAACTTCCGTCAGATTTAGCCATTCTTTGATGGTTGTTTGATTAAATTCAATGAAAATCCCTTCTCCATTGATCTCTACAGCAGGAAGCCAACGTTCATTCTTTCCTTTATGGAGGTATACAATATTGGCCTGTTCATCTGCATCCGGATCAGGAGCATCTACCCTCGTAAAACCGAGCAACACCTTAACTTCACGGAGTCGAGTAATCCTAATCATGCGGCTGAAATACTTTTTGAGATATTCAGGGAGAGATTCTTCTTCGGCCTTAAAATGTTTCTTGTTTGATGCATAGACCGGATCATTGTGGTGAGTAATAGCGTCATACTCCATTCGCTTAATCTCGGTAAATTCCTGTATATTGTTTAAGCGTCTGGTCATTGCTGCATCAAATTCTTCTCTCGGATAGCCAGAAAAGTATTTTTCGTAGATCTTGGTAACTCCTTCATCTCCCAATAAATCCTTAAATTCCTCAATGACACGCAAGTGTTCATCTATGAGATTGTAAAGGGGATTAATCCATGGTGGGATCGAAATCGCACTCCTTGTAACAGAGAAATACACATTTGATGCGCCTCTCTGCGAAGGAATGAGTCCTTTTTTACACTTGTCACGTTTGGCATGAGGGCGGAATGGATGATGGCCTGGGCAGCTTAATCCTTCGAAATTATCTTTCTGTGTTGCTCCACTCATGCTGCGTTTTGCTCCGCACGAGCATTCAACCCACATGTCAGCCAAAGTAGACGTATTACCAATTGAGAACATTTTTAGTGTGCCATTGCATGTGGTATTCCCCTTGTGAACCCACCAGTGCCATGGAAAATCGCTCATATGTCCATCTTCACAAATAGTAATAAATCTTGAAGGATATGCAGGCTTATGGCAAACAGGACAGGTAATTCCAAAACGAAGATATCGCTCAAGATCAAAATTTGTCCGGGCATCAAATAACCTTCCGCATCTGGTGTTTGAACAGACATGGAAATACGGGAATGTTGTGACAGGAACATCTCCAAAATGAGAGGATCGAGGCATATAGAAGCAGTCTACCCCCAAATAGGATGCCAGACGACCATCGATTATTTTCTTGCCCTTTTCAGTCCAATAATTTGTATCCAACATCGTAACGGAGTCTTTTACAGCATCAATAATGGCCCCCGGACCAAATGTTGTAATGATTTGATTCGGACGAAGTTCGCCTAATTTGTTATTATATTGCGCCATATTAATCCTCCAAATAATAATACATATTGGAAGCACTTTCTACTTCACGCATAGAACTTAAAGTTGCCTTTTCTGTTTCGATACACTTCTCACCATAATAGTTCATCAGGCGATTATATCGATCCGTCTTATAAACATAGTATCGAAGAGGTTTGTTTTGGGCCGCCAAGAGCTTCCACCAGTCAATAAACTGGTCGATCTCAGCTTCGGCCTCCATCCGCACGGCAGGCTTAATGATATTGAGGCGTTCAAGAATAATAGCTTTAATTTCATTAATTTGAGCATCAGTGAGCGATGCAATAAGACCGGCGCCTGCATTGTTAGCCATGTCTGGATATTTAAGCCGAATGGCAGAGATAATTACTGCATGAAGGACTCTGTCTCGAGCCCGAGCGGAGAATGGGGTAGCAGTTGTGCCTTCAACAAAGCGATACAATTGCGAGTGATATCCGGTAAAATTCTCATAGTGAGACAAGTCCCTTGGACGATAGGGATTATACATAGTAACAACTAAGCCCGGGAAGCTTCGGCCGATTCGGCTTGTGGCCTGGATATATTCGGAGTTTTGCTTAGGCTGTCCGGTAACCACCATCAAACCAAGACGATCCACATCCATACCAACTGCAATCATGTTTGTTGCAACCGCTGTATCCAAGCAATCTTCAGACTGATATGGAGTTTCAAGCTGCTTGAGTTTGTTCGGTATCTCATACGATGACATACGGGATGTAATTTCGGTTCGGCGCTTCAACGGACGCTCACGATCATAGTGGTATTTCTTTTTCAAGCGTTTGATTCGCTTTGGGATATCGTCCTGGAGCAAACGAACGGCACCACCAAGTTCGCGAATGCTGTTAAAGTATCCAACCAAGGAATAATATGGGTCAATATATTCCTTTGCAGTTTCATCCTTCGTCAGTTCATACGATGTTTGAAGCAATACTGCGTAAACACGTAGCAAAGCTGTTTTCATGGATTGCCCGTTTGCACAAATTCCTATATATTTTCTAAAAGGATCTTTAGTTACGGGTACTTCATTGATAAAGAAGCTGTCGCCTATTTCAAATCCGTTAGGCGGGAACTGGGCTGTATTTTTTCGACCATAAAGGCATTTCGTTTGCTCACCTGCGTTTTTAATGGTTGCAGTAGAAACTACATATTTAGGCCTAACAGTACGCCCATTTTCGGTATATGTACAAAGATCTTCAATTATGGTTTCATATGCACCATAAACAGTGCCAAGCGGACCAGTAATTAAGTGCAGCTCGTCTTGGATAATAAGTTCTGGCGGTGCAAATGATTTAACTGGAGTGAGTGATGATGTAGGCAAATCTGCAGTTTTAGGGTGTCGCTTATGATCGTCGCCAATTGCTACATAGCCATCTCTGCTGCAAAGTCGATTCACACGACCAAAAAGGGCATTGGTCTTTACATCCCAAGGAAGTCTTGCAAATTTATCAACTGTAGAAAGTATGATAGAGGGACATCTTGAATAGATCTCTTCATCCACCAGATAAACAGGTATCGGCATTCTGTTCTGTTTGTACTTATAGAACATGCAGTTGCTGTCAGAGCAATACACTTCAACTGTTTTTCGCTCAAAATCAATATAGAAATTGTCAGAAGAAAGCGGCTTGCCGCAGAACGGGCATGTCAGTAGCTGCTTATACAACAAGTTGCAATTTCTTCTTGCCTTTCCGGGATCTTCCGGATCCTCTTTAAGATCATCAAAGGAATTGGGCGTGACACCGCCGCCAACCCAAAAGCCTATGGAAATAGGTGTCGTTCCGTATTTATTGCCAGTTTTCTGTCTTATCAACTCGGCAGCAATTACCATCTTTGTGATGCGATCTCTCTGTTGAGTTGTTAACAGTCGTAGTGTGTATCGCAAAATCGCAGTTACACCGCCATCTCGATTAAAACTATCTCCAGAATTGGCGTGGAGTCTGCGGTTTGCAATTACGAACGCCATGAGTCCCAGATAGGCCTCTGTCTTACCGCCGCCAGTAGGGAAATACAACAAATCTACGATATTGCGGTCTGCGTGGTGCGGATCAACCATTGCACTTAAGTTCATAAGAATAAATGCGATCTGGAAAGGACGCCACCCAAAATCATTTTGTGGGTTTCGAGGGTCGACAAAATCCTGAAAGCTACACTCAATGCCAGCACCATGCTTTTTTGAATAGTTCATGATGTTCCTTTGAAGAATCATAGCCCTATTCATAAAACAAAACGCATCAAAGGCTAAGTCATTTGTTGCCAAAAGATTGATGCCTGCGCTGATACGGCCCAGCGCCTCTCTGCATTTGGCGATTACATTGCCTCCTATTTCGCTGGCAAATGCGAGATCAGACATTTTGGGATCACTAACAAGTTTTTCCTCAATCCAATGTTCGTAAGAACTTGCAAGTGTATTCAGCCGTTCAATAATTTGTTCTTTTTTGCTGGCAATGGATAAAAACCGCATTGAGAAATAGAATTTATCAAAGCCCTTTAAAGCAGCACTAACCCCTGGGAATTCATATTGCGGAATAAAGTCAGTGGACAATTCAGAACATTTTCCCTCGACAGGAGTATTCCAGGTAGCTGCACAGCCACGGCCTCGTCCCATGATGGGTCGCTGCTCAAAATAGAATTCATCAGAAGCAAGAACCTTGCGGCAAATATGTTCGGCAACAAACACATTGCTTTGGTCTTCGGCATATGCCCGAAGATTGACCTGGAACATGATGGATTCAAGCGCACTTTCTGCAGACGGCCTTCTATTGATTACATACGCTGTAACAAGGTAAAAACCACGCTTTAGGGTAATCTTGGAAAGATGGACAATCACGTTGGAATCACTGGTCAATGCATAATCCTTTGTGCGATCGATATCTGAAAAAACAATATGAAGCGTTTCTTTTACTTGGCTGCGTTTGTACGCAGCCACATCAATTTCTTCGCCCTCTTTATTTAGTTTTTTCTCTGTAGTCTTTACATAGTCGCCCCAAGTAATATCTAAATTAATGGACGGCGTGGTGGCCTCAACATAAAAGCTTAGGCCAATAGAGGACTGCTGCTTGAATTTTGTGGCCGCAACAGGCTCATTGTCATCTTCTTCGCCAGAAGTGTAGTCCTCGCCATCTTCATAGGCGATATCGGCTTCAACTTCCTGTTCGCCCACATCGACCCCATCTGCAGAAGTATTTGTCTGAGGGTACAGCATGCCTATAATATAGGCAAACATAGGATTCTCGTCCAAAACTTCATCTACATTTTGAGGGCCCATAAGATCCGTTTTTAATGCATCGATAAGCCTTTGGCGAACTTCTGCATATTGGAATCTTTCGTCCATATTAATCCTCCGAAATCTTTCTTGCAGTACCCAGCGTATATTTACAGCTATTTCCCAAATGAATATTATCGTCGGCGATCAGGCGATACTCCCACTGTTTTTTGTCGGGATCCGCCGTTGACGCAAAGCGGCACCATTTGATTCCCTCTCTTGCTTTGGCAATTACCTCATCCGAACCAATCTCATTGGAAGCCTTAACCTCTACCATATATTTACCGGTAGTTGTTTCAACGAGGAAGTCCGGGTTGTACTGCTGCCCGGCTTGCCAAAACAGTCCCAACTGATTCAGGGGCGGTTTGATCCACTTGATGACATCCGGATCTTCTTCCAGAATAATTGAGAAAAGACGTTCGGAGTCACTGTCAAATGCGTTGTCAGGATAATAAGACTTTTTGTACCCGGTAAACAGGTACTTTTTAATATTTGCTTTATCCGTAAACGGCTTGTCAAAGCGAACTTGTCCGTCTTTCTTTACGTTTCGAATGAACTTTCTGAAAAGAATAAGATCTTTCTGGATGATATGAGTTTCCCAAGTCTTGCGCTCCATGTGTTCATATACCTGCTTGCGAATATCATCCACGATTGAAACGGCGTATCGACGGACGATCTTGCGTTTCTCATCTTCTGTGCCTTCAATTTGAGCAAGATACCCCAAAACCAACTCCATAATAAAATCGGCATCATCATAGGAAAGCTCACTAATGGAGTCCAGGAGCATACATGCCAGCGTATTTACGGCATCATCAACCTCAAGGATTTGGGCATCTACAGAGTCGAGAAGCTGACGGTTTACCGCATCAAATCTTTCGATCTTGGCGGCTGCAACATCAAAATCTACAATCATTCGTTTCACATCAAAGGGCTTGAAGGAAACGGTAGAGCTGGTCTGAACCAGAATCTTAGGAACAGAAATAGCCTTGGCGAGGTCCTGAGCTTTCTTGATGAAGTCTTCTTTGCTCAAAGGGAGCTTTTGTTGTTTGCCGTCTTTTTTGACCGGGCTGGCCTGCATATCAGTGGGAGCAGTTGGCTTCTCAAACAAGGAGGTCTGTTCTGAGCCGTCTTCGTATCCCGATGTTTTGTGAGCTGTACTGCCATAAACCTTGAGATATGCTGCATAGAGGTTTTCCTGCGTTGCCGGATCACTCAAAGCAACAAACGATTTCACGCCAACATCAATGACCGCTTGGTCAAAAAAGCTGATCTGGCTGTCATCCACCGCGCCACTTACATCAACAGCACTGGTAGGTTCAACGGTCGCTTTATCAAGATCACGGTAACGGAAAATATCACTGTTTTTGATCTCATCCACCAGCTCGCGGTAATGCTCATGGGCAATGATATCAAGTGTGTCAATTTCCTCATTTCCGGTGGCTTGGCCAAAAGGTAAACGAAGGCCTCTGCCGATTGTCTGCATGGCAAGAATATCACTCTTGGCTGCATTCAGCGGAATAATGGTGAAGAGGTTGTTGACATCCCAGCCTTCCTTCAGCTTATAGACATGAAGGACAATCTCAGCAGGGTTATCGTTGCGCTCGATGGAAAGAAGGCGACGAACGTTTTCTTCTGTCTCTTCACCCCTCATGTTGGAGTGAATCTCGATAACCTTTCCTTTATAGCGGCCACTTTCAAAAGTGTCGTTGTCAATCAGCTCACGAATCTTTTTGGCGTGGTTCGTATCTTTGCATGCAACCAAGACAATCGGCTTGACAAACGCCAATCCATGTTCATTGCAATACTGTCTGAGAACAGCCTTGCGATGTTCATGAAGCGTGAGACCATCACGGATTTTCATTTCCTCAACATCATCGGCACTGTAGCCAGCCATGTTTGAGCGACCCATTACGACCGGGGTCTTTAAGTAACCTTCAACCGCACCGCGGGCAAGGTCATAGGAATAAATCACATTGCCGGTTGTTTTGGGCGTTGCGGTAAACTCCAGGCCCAAAATGGGTTTTAGATAGTTGATGGCTTTCATGGATGCCGGGGCATAGTAGCGGTGTGCCTCATCCATGCAGATAACAAGATCATCAAACTGTGCCAGAACATCGGCAAAGGACATTCCCAAATCCTCGTGGAATTTGTGAAACTTAAACTGCGTGTCTGTTTTACTATTAAAGATTTTTCCGATATTGAAAATAAAAAGCTGGATTTCTGAAGTCTTCTCAAGCTCGATTTCGCCTTGCACATACCGCGCCGGGTAAGAGGTATAGTTTTCACCATCAAATACCCTGGGACGACCCATTTCGGATTCCAGTCCCTTGAAAATGTACTTAGGATGGCTGGGGTTTGCCTCCTTGCGCAGCTTCTCGTAAATTGTGTTGCCGGGTGCCAAAATGAAGAAATGCTTGTACCCCTTTGTCTTATACAGATAATAGATGCAGGCACCCATCAACCGTGTTTTTCCGATACCGGTAGCCATGTGATAGCAGAAAGAAGGAAAATTAAATTCGTCAGCGATCTTAATTTGGTTTTGATTCTCACAATGCTCACTGGCAACTGCTTCAATAGTGACCTTATCATCTCTACGATAATCGCAGTTTTCGGAAATAGCAGCGAGATACGATAACGCCTCCTTCTGAGGAGTACGAAGACTCATTGCATATCCAATTTTCTTTGCAACTTCAGACATTTACCGCACCTCGCTTTCAAAGAAGCACTTTTGCAGAAGATCCTTTGGGATCTTTTTTACTTCAATGTTTTCGGGCAAATAGAGATTGGACTGGATTTTAGTTCCGTAAATCAGCAATGACTGATCATCGCTCAAGGTTGCTGATACGGCTTTGATATACTCTGCATTGATAAACTCTTTTGTAATATGAATGAATCTTTTTTCGGAGGAATATCCGTGGAATGCCCCCTCGGGAGTATATTTGAAGCCTTCAATCTTGCAGATAGCTTCGCAAAGCATCTCGAAGGTATAGTGTGGGTTGACTTGCATAATCGGCAGAACCGGATGCTGCACCAACAGAGATTCAGCAAGCTCATAAAAGTGGTATCCACTGCCACCATGCCAATCGACCGCCTTTGAAATGCCACCTTGTTCACCGTCGATTACCTGATCCAGTCGAACTTTGCAATGAGTATACGCTTGCTCACCGAGTTCTACGCCAATCCAGCGTCTACCCATTTTGTGTGCAACTGCCGCCGTAGTACCAGAACCAAGAAAGCTATCCAGAACCAGGTCACCTGGTTTTGTACTAAGCTCTAATACTCTTTTAATTAAGTGTTCTGGTTTTTTCCCTTTAGGAAATGCTACGCCGCCTTCATTATGGAGATTGTTTGAAAGAATATCATCCCACAGGGTAGTTAATGGCTCGCCAGAAATATATTCTCCGTCAATGAATTTCAACTTATCCTTATAGAATAGTATTCTTTCGCCATTCCTAAGATATATATCAGAATGTCCTTCTCGTGGCAGAAACAGTATTTCGCCCGTCCGTGTTTTAGATTCTTCGACCAGCGCTTGGATATCTTTTCCCACATTTTTCATATCGGGTCTTGCTGTACGAATCACAGAATCTGCATGCTTAAGGACAAATTCGTCAATTAGTCCCGGATTGTCTTTTGTAACTTTTCTTGCATCACGTACACTGATTCCATTTTCAGTTGCAAATGCGTCGAGCAGCGTAGAAAATGTCCACTCTTGATATGGGGCATCTACGTTAACGATGTACTGATTGTATCGAGAATCTCTACCACGAGCGGTATACACTTTATTAGGTATCCACTGTCGCTTATCTTTGGCATACATTAAAATGAAGTTTGTTGTTGTAACACATCCAGGGTTAATTGCTTTGTGTCCGGTTGCGGATCCTTGTTTAAATGTAATAGTGTAAAGCCTATTTGCTCTCAAGAAAATTTCATCAAGGAGCACCATTAGATAACCAAGATTTGCATCATCGATGTGGACAAACAACGTTCCGTCATCCGCAAGAAGCTCGTGAATTAACTCTAACCTTTGTCTCATGAGAGTTAGCCAAATTGATTCTTCAAGGTTGTCATCGTAGTTTTCAAATGCTTCGCCTGTGTTAAAGGGAGGATCAATATAAATACATTTGATTTTCCCAGCAAAATCCTGTATAAGAGCTTGAAGCGCAATTAAATTGTCGCCATGGATCAACATATTTTGAGAGTTTGGGTCTCCATAAGATTTCTCAAAATCTTCCACGAAAATACGAGGTTCGATGACTTTTGTATCATATTTGCCGACCCAGGTTAATTCAAGTTTTCCGCTTTTTTGCATATGCAACCCTCTCAATACTTCAGTACAACTTTTGGAACGAGGAAAGGATGAATTTCAAATTGTTTGTTGAACTCAGAAATGGTTGCTTCGCCATCACCGTGGATCTGCGACACCTTCTGGTGGAAACTTTCCTGGAGTTTCAACAACTGTTTCTTTTTTTCCTCTGCCTTCTTTTTTATATCCAATTTCTCCAGGAACGCCTTTGCCAAGGCACTCTGGAAATTTAGCGCCCTGAGTTCTTCACTCGCTTCGGCAATCTGGAGGTTTAATTGTTCGGTTTGGATTTCGATCCAGTTTTCAACTTTTCGGCGATTATATGCCATGATGTTTTCTGCATCCTTCAGATACTTCTGACTCATTTCGCGAGTTAGCCGCTCATACACACTATAGAACACACCCATTTCGGCATCTGTAGGATGGAAGTAGTGAATGTCATAGTCGTCTGCCTGCTCGATCACAGAGAGAATATCTTCTTCCGTAAAATCGATGTATTCACCGTTTTCATCGCACAACAACAATACCGGGAACAGTGGAATTTGTCCATCACAAAAGACACCAATAAACAACAATCCATGGCCCCCGAATTGGGCATCCCCCCAGTTATCAATGCGAAGATAGCAAGGGACGCCTTCGAGCTCGTCCTCATCAGGAATCGCAGCCCAGTACTCCACTTCGCGAAGGTAGCGGTCGATATCCTCCTTTGTTTTATCAAGAGCCTGGCCTTTGGATTCGCTGCTTTCAACGAGCAGGAGACTGCGTAACTGCGAGGCTTTTTTATTGCGTCGTGCCTCAATTGTGCGATCCAATTTATCAAATGCTTTCTTGAATTCAGCAGCGGTGTTACAACTCTGGTATATCTCCAGAACCATCTTTTCAAAACTAATACCTGACTCGAGCGTTCCAAGAGCCTTATCTGATGCACCAAACACACCATCGAACAGCTCGAACTTACGAGCCAAAATATCATAAACACGACGATCAGCTTCGTTTTCGGTGTTCAAAAGATTTATGGCAACGACATCATGTTCCTGACCATAACGATGACAACGGCCAATCCGCTGTTCAATCTTTTGGGGGTTCCAAGGCAAATCGTAGTTTATGACGGTATTACAGAACTGCAGGTTCAAACCCTCAGAACCTGTGTCAGTTACAACAAGAATCTTGGCGTGATGCTTAAAATAATCAACAATGGCGTGCTTATATTCAACACTACGGCCATAATTGGTCTTTCCAAAGTTTTTTACTTGCCATGCACGATAGATTTCCTTTGTCATGGCATCATCAAAATCACCGTTGAACAAAAGAATATCTTCTTCGGCATAACCGTTTTTTCTTAATTCCTGGGCAATGTACTTTTGGGTGCGCTTAGACTCCGTAAACACAACCACCTTTTGAGGAATACCGCCTTTTTCTTGGAACTCAAAAGCCGTATGCAGAGCAGTTTTAAGTGCAGCTATTTTCGCATTTTGTTTGATGCAACCTGCAGTTTCTATAATCGAACTGACCTCGTCAATTTCATTCTGAATCAGCTGTTTCTGATAAGCCGTATCTTCATCGTCGGAAGCATCAAAATCATCATCGCTGATTTCATCTTCAACATATTCCCAAAACAGGTCAAAGCCCTCTTGGGCATCGGCAGACTTGGTTCCCTCGTACAGTTTCTCGAGTCTGGAGCGAAGAACCTCAAATGTTTCTATCAGGGCAAAACTGGACGAAGCCAAGAGCTTTCTGATAACAAGCGTAACCAATCCGCGATTTGCGGTTGGTATGGAATACAGGACATCCTTTTTGAGGAATGCGTTTACCTGCATATACAGGGTGACTTCATCCTGAGACAGTTTGAAATCTACGGTTCGGCATTCTCTTTTTCTGAAGTTCATATATTTACTGACATCCTTACGAAGTGTCCGATATAATACCGGAGCCAGCTCAGACTTCAGATCGGAATAATCCTGACCTTCTACATAACGTTTGGAGAATACTTTTTCGCTTCCAAAAATACGAGGATCAATAAACGAAACCAGACCATGAAGATCGGTCAATGAATTCTGCAACGGAGTTGCTGTCAGCAAAACTTTAGGAATGCCTTTTGACAGGTCGAATAGGTTCTTGGCACGTTTGGTTCCATGAAACACATTGCGAAGGTTATGTGCCTCATCGATAATGATGAGATCCCACTTCACAGTAGGGAAACGGCGCATTAATTTGGAGGAATAATCATATGAGACCAAAACAATTTGAGGATCAGGGTTATCACAAAGCATAGACTTTGTCGCGTGATAGTCCTTTTCAACCAAGAAACGATCCAGAATAGTTGCACGAATCCCCAACTTTTCGTCCAGTTCTACTTCCCATTGCTTTCTCAAGGTAGCTGGAAGCGCAACGCAATAAGAACGCGCTTGGCACCCGATTGAATTACATATTTGAGCACAAGACCAGCTTCGATTGTTTTACCAAGACCGACTTCATCGGCAAGAATAATTCCTCCAGTTTTCAACGCCTGCAGAGCTGCACAGAACGCATTGATCTGATGCGGATTCAATTGAATATCCGCATTGAGCAAACAACTATATGGCGATCTTTCAAGTGCCGTTTTTTTGTACCGGGCATATTGCTCCAGAAGTAAGTTGGTCATTTTTGATCTGTGCCTCCTCCTTAAGCTTTTGGGCGATTCCACGGGCGATTTCTTTTGCCATCATGGGAGGGACTGCGTTTCCCACCTGCACAAATTGTGCGGTTCTCGGACCTTCAAAAAAGTAACTATCGGGGAAGGACTGTATTCTGGCTGCCTCCCTCACTGTTATGGAACGATGTTGCCTTATGTCCGGATGAATAAAGTAGTGTCCATCTTTCGAAAGATGTGCCAGAATTGTATGGCAACACTGCTGGTCGCCCTCCACTACTTTAAACCGATCAGTAAATGACTTGCGATTTTTATGTGTTTTCAGCGCCTCAGGGAGGTCATTATAATTTAGCCGCTGATGTCCGTCATTCCAGAGCTGAATTGCACGTTTGTAGATTTTTATATCGCGACGGGTGTTTGGCCTGCATTGGTGGAGAGTCAGAACGTCTTTGTCTGTGCGAATTCCATTATCTATGACATATGCGGAACGCCTTGTTCTGCCGTAATTAGATTTCGATTTGCCAGGAGTAAGCATAGGCAAATCCTGTAACAGTTCATTTACTGTTGTGTCCGGGATAACTTTATCAAATATAGGATATCCCAAGCACTCACTGCCTTTCCTCCAGCCAACGATGATCATTCTTTTACGAGTCTGCAACACACCAAAATCACTGGAGTTCTGCTCCTTGCAATCGATCACATATCCAATGCGTTTAAAATAGCTTTGAATATTTCTCCACGTAGCACCACCGTTTGCAGACTTGATTCCCATAACGTTTTCAAAAACAAACATTTTGGGATTATATCTTTTGAGGAAGTCCGCGTAAAGCAAATAAAGACTGTTTCTTGGATCCTGTTCCATTGGGATTTCCATATGGCTACTCTGGGCACGTCCAACTAAAGAATATGCTTGACAAGGAGGGCCACCAACGATCACATCAACTTGGCTGATACTATCTTCTCTCAAGATGGTATCAATTTTTTCAAAAATACCAGGCAATGATTGCTTGGACATAGTTTCGCATATCACAGTTTTCAATACTTCTTTGGGAATCTGGCGTATAAAATCTTTTCTGGAAATATTTCCACGCAGATAATCATAGTAGAGGTCCAGATTGTTGACTTTTTTCAGATAATAATAACAACTTCGGGTTTCAAGAGTTTGGGCGGCATAAGGGTTCATTTCCACATGTGCAATCGGATTGAAGCCGGCCTGGAAGAAGCCTTCAGAAAGGCCACCTGCACCGGCAAACAGATCTATAAAGTTGTATCCGTTTCCTTTAACCTTATTGTTCTGAATATCCTGTGCAAACATATTATCCACCGACCTATTGAAAATTTATATTGCGTTTAATTGATTGATTTGATTGCCCACAGTTGCGTGTCCAAAATTGGAAAAGCCGTAAACCGCAATATTACTGATCGTCTGCTACAATCTCCATGATATCCTCAACGCCACAATCAAGCGCGGTACAGATCTTCAAGAGAATCTCCGTGGTGACATGGCCGTTGCGGCCCATTTTGGTGACGGATGCCGGGCTGATGCCAGCTTTTTCACACAGGTCCTTTTTCTTCATATCTTTGTCGATGAGCAGCTTCCAGAGCTTTTTATAACTGACCGCCATATAATATCTCCTCCATACTGATATACGAAAAATGCTCTGCCGCCTGGCAGAGCATTTGGTCTATATAGCCATACTGCCGAGGCCTATTACAACACTGACAGCGTTGTTTACTATAATAGCACATTCGGTCAGAAAAAGCAAGAAAATGATAAATTCGCACGATTTTCAGTCCGAAGAAGAGGGAGTGCCTGCTCCATCACGACAGGAATGAGAAGACGCCCTATTTCCTTGTTTATAGCGCCGCAAACTTTGAGCTTCATACCGTTCAGAAAGGACTTGCATAAACCTGCACACAGAGCTACAATACAGCAACTCTAAGAATGATCGTTACAAATGAGGTGAGGTCCAAATGTCAAACAGATTCAAAAACACGCTTTATACCCTTGGGGACTATAAGCGCATAGGCAGGCATATCCGCTATATTACCAACGAGGACGGCACTCTGTTTTCCGGGCATTACCGCACAAAAATCAGACCCGAAGATTTGCCGGAGTGGTACCTGTATGGCCGCTACTACAAGCGTTTCGGCTATATGTCCACCAAGGGCATTACCGACATGTTGTACATTCCCAGCCGGTTCAGCAATCACTATCTGAAAGATGATTGTCTGCTTATCTCATACGGCGGCAGCATCACAGAGGTGACCGACCCGGAGCTCAGCGTTTACGAGAAGTACCAAGGCTGGAACGAGCGGGTGTGGGGCAATGAGATCATTACTATTCTCCGTGGTGCCCGGAAATACTCCGGCTACGATATTGAACCGTTTATTGAGAAGCTGAAGTGGAAGAAGGAGTATATGCAAACAGACTTCCCAGACCCATTCGACCCTGAGCGTTGGAACAGGATTGACGTGGACGAGCTGTTTGCAGAAGACTGAAAAGAAAACGCTTCCCGTCCTGGGCCGGTGAGAAATCGCCGGTTTTGGGGCGAGAAGCGTTTTTGACCACATAAATGACCACAGACAGCGCCGGAACACCTGTGAAACGCAGGTTCAAAGATGTCTAAAGAGTAACGGAAAGCGATCGGAAAGGGCTAAAAAGCACAATAAATCACCGGAAAAAATCTTTCCGGAAAGTTTGGGAGCAGGATGCCGCAGGTTCGAATCCTGTCACTCGGACCATAATCCTTGAAAAACCGCCTAAAAGGCGGTTTTTCTGCATTTCCAGTGTGCCGGCAACGGTGTGCGCCGAACTGTCCGGCCGAACTGTCCGTATTATTGTACACCGCACCTGCTATGATAGAGCCATACCGGAAAGGCAGGTGCGGTTCATGTTTTATTACAGCAAACGAAATCATCGAAAGATCGTCCACACGCACGCGTGTTTTCTCGTTCGCGGTTTTGCCCCGGAGGCGATCGGCACGTTCGAGACCTTGCCCGAGGCGCTTGACGCCGGGTACAGGCTCTGCAGGCGATGCAATCCCGTCCTCCGCCAGTATCAAATAGAGCAGACGGCCATCCTGGATTATTGCCGGGAAAACGGCATGTCCTTTTATTTGAATGACCGGTATCTCTCAATCACCAGCCCGATCAGCCAGTGGCGCGTGACCGTCGGCCCGAGCGGGACGACCATGCTGTACCACAAAAACACAGAACTTCGCGCTTCAGACGCAGCGTCCGCCATTCGCGGCTATCACAACCAGCATATCCGCTTCCGGAACTTGCTGGAGTATTTCACCTACATAACAAGTCATGATCAATACCGGATGCGACATCCGGTATTGCCTTGCCCCAAAGCAGCCAGAGCCGCGCCGAAGCAAAAAGAGCCGCCCAGAAAGGGCACAAAGCGCTGGCACAAGGAGCAGACGCGGCGTAGAGCCGCGGAGCGCAAGCGCGCGATCCGCAATGTGCTGGCGCTCATCGATTCGCTTGACACCAATTGCGCTGCGTGCCCGGCGGTTTGAGGCGCACAATCTTTGGATTGAAAATACATGCGGTTTCGTGTACAATTTTTGTAAAGTAAGGTCGAGAGTGGGAGGCGGCAATATGGACCATATCAAAAAGAAGTGTTATCAGAACTATGCAGTTGGTGTCCTGATCACGTTGGCTTTGTACATTCTCAGCAGGAACATCGGGGCGCTTTTCAATGTGTTCGTGTCGCATGCTGCGGGTTACCGGCACTATCAGGATTTTCAAAGCAGCGATCATTTCGCGGCATTTTTTGTGATCGCAACCGATATGGTTTTGCCTTCGGAATAAATATCTGTTTTTGTAAATTAGGTTTTGTTGAGGAGTGATGTAATGAAGATTCTTTGGACAGTTTTTAAAAACACTGTATTAGCTGTGTTTGCCTCTTGCTTTTTTGGGCTTCCATATGTGGTTTATATGCTGTTCAAGCTGCTTTTTTCGTTTGGTCATTACGATGCGCCCGTAATTCATGTCGCTTCTGTTTTCTCTGTTGCGATAGTATATATCATCACATCGGTGGTAATTTCTGGTTCTGAATTAACTTCAACCGCTGTTAAAGAATATGCTGAAGAATATGGTAAACGCGCATCTGAATTAGATGAGCGAGAAGAACTATTAACAAAGCGTGAGACTAACATCCGGCATGTTTTGCAAGAAACAAAGCAGTCATATCCTTGGACAGCGAGACAAGTTGCTGATTTGCAATTAGAAGAAGATTTAGAGGTTGCTCTTGCATTGAGAACCAAAGTGCGACCCGCATATAAAGCAGCAGAAGAGATTAAGAGAATATCTAAGGCAAAAAGAGAACTAAATGAGCAGAAGAAACGATTGGAATATCAAATTGAATATTATGAGAGTGTGTTTCCGTGGCTCGAAGAATTTAAAGAGGTGCCGCCAGCAGAAGGTGCAAGCTATGCGCTTAATTCAGGAAAAGAAGACGAAAAAGAATATGAAGCCATTCGGAAGTGGCTGTCTCCTGAGGAGTACTCCAAGCTATCAAATACGCAGAGATATCAACTCGCATTGGAACGATATAAAAAAAGAAAAAAGAACGACTGGGAAATTGGTATTGAGTACGAAAGATACGTTGGATATATGTATGAGAATTGTGGTTATAGAGTCCAATATCATGGCGCACTGATGGGAAAACAGGATATGGGCAGAGACTTAGTTGCCACGAAGGATGGAAGTATCCTTGTTATCCAATGTAAAAGATGGGCAAAGGAAAAAACAATACATGAGAAGCACATATTTCAGTTATATGGAAGCTCGATTCAGATGGCTGTTGCCACTAACAAAAACTGTACCCCCGTTTTCGTGACAACAACATGTCTTTCGGAGCAGGCGAGGAAATGCGCAGAATACCTTCACATAGATGTTATGGAAAACTATGAGTATAAGGAATACCCGCTGGTAAAATGTAATATTTCGAGTTCGGGCGAAAAGATTTACCACTTGCCTTTTGATCAGCAATATGATCGCGTTCGGATATCTGGCGCAAAAGGCGAAAAATATGTAGCATCTGTCGAAGAAGCGGAAATGTTGGGTTTTCGACATGCATATAGATGGCGCGGAAACAGCGCAACGAGTTGAATGCTAATTAAAAATGGGACATGTCAGGCGCTTATGTTGTCGAATATTGTGAAGTAAGTCGATATGGCTTATATGGGAATTCTTGAGGTGTGCAGTTAAAAACTCAAAGACTCTGCCGGCATTGACGCCTTCAATGTAAACGGGTACATAAGAGACACAGAAAAACCTCAGCGCCAAGGGCAATCCGCCCTTGGCTCTGAAGTTTTCCCGCTCACCGCAGGCCGTGCATGAAGCCGTCCATGGCGGTCGCATGGATGTCGCCGCCGATCACGCGGTTGCGATAGACGAACAGCTGCGCGAGCACCGTGTCCGATGTTCCGGCATAGTTTGTCACGCGATAGGTGTAGACGCTGCACGTCTCACCGGCGTAGATGGACAGGTCGAAGCCCTGCTGCTTTTGCAGGGCGTTGTAATCGCCGAACACGCCGTCAAATGTGCGCGGGAGCACGATCTCCTGCGCAGTTTCGGTCGCAGGATCGGCGTCCCAGCCGAGCGCGTGCAGATACGTGATGCGCCCCTCGGTCGTGGTGACGTTGTAGTGCGCAGAGAGTACGCCGTCGTTGCTGCGCCAGATAACCAGAAGCGCCAGCACCACCGCCAGCGCGATGAGCGCATACACGGCCGTTCGTCTTGTCCAATGAAAGGATTTGAGCTTCATAACCACACCCCAGAACAAACCTATTCAAATTTGCCGCCGGATATGTTATAATACTTCTGTTTGAAGATCGAGGAGGGGAGCGCACATGATCCGTCTGGACAAATATCTGGCCGACACCGGCGCCGCTTCCCGGCGCGAGGCGAAGATGTATATCCGCCGCGGCGAGGTCACGGTCGACGGCGTACCTGCCGCTGCGCCGGAGCAGAAGATCGCGGAGACGGCAGTCGTCTGTCTGCGCGGGCAGCCGCTGCACTATCAGACATACCATTATTATATGCTCCACAAGCCGTCCGGTGTCCTCACGGCGACGAGCGACCGCAGTCAGCCGACCGTGCTGGATCTGTTCCCGCCGGAGCTGCAGCGCTTCGGTCTTGTTCCGGCCGGACGTCTGGATAAGGACACGACCGGGCTGCTGCTCATCACGGACGACGGGGACTATGTCCACCGCGTCATCACGCCGAAAAAGCACGTACCGAAGGTCTATTTTGCGCGCACGGACGGGCTGCCGACGAGCGCGGATGCCGAGCGATTCGCGCAGGGCGTTGTGCTCGGTGACGGGACGCAGTGTCTGCCCGCGAGGCTCGAATGCCTGCCGGAACAGGGCGGCTGCCGCGTGACGGTCTATGAGGGGAAATACCACATGGTAAAGCGCATGCTCGCCGGCTGCGGGACGCCGGTTTTGCAGCTGCGCCGGCTGTCGATCGGAGCGCTGACGCTCGATCCGGCGCTGGCTCCGGGGGCTTATCGAGAGCTGAGCGCGGAGGAAGCAATGCTTGTTTTTGCAGAACCCGCTTCGTGATAGTTGACAAAACTTTGTAGAATTATCCGTCTATCTCACGAAATTTCGAAAATTATTCACAAAAAACGACCAATTCTCTATTGAAAAATGCACATAAATCGGCTATGATGTAAGGCAGGAAATTGGTAGGTGCTGTGGGCGACTGCGGCGGCCGTTCGTAGGAGGAAAAGATATGTCGAGCAGAATTTTTCAAGGCGTGATCGTTCAGATGAAGGATGCAACTACGCGCTGCATCGGTGTTGTGGACGAGCAGGGATTCGTGATCGCTTGCAGCGAGCTCTCGATGATCGGCTCTCGCCTGGATGATTTTCAGGCTGCAGTCGGAGAAGTGCAGGAGCAGCTGTTTTCGACCGACGCGCGCACGTATAAGATCCTTTCGGCCAGCACGGCGCGCTTTGAGTATGCCGTGTTCGTGGAGGGCAATGACCAGACGGCGCGCAGCATCTGCATTCTTGCAGCCGTCGGCATGACGGAGGCCAGCACGAACTTCGAGGAGAAGCACAACAAGGCTGCATTCGTCAAAAACATCATCTCGGACAATATCCTTCCGGGTGATGTGTATGTGCGCGCCAAGGAGCTGCACTTTACAACCGATGTCTCGCGTGCCGTGCTGCTGGTGCGGCAGGTGGACGTGACGGACATCGCCGTGCTTGAGCTGATCCAGAATATGTTCCCGGATCGGCAGCATGATTTCGTGCTCAGCGTGAGCGAGTCGGACATCGTTGTCATCAAGGAGATGGCGCCCGACGAGACGTCGGAGGATGTCTGTGCGCTGGCGGAGACGATCGAGCGCGCCGTGCAGACGGAGCTGCACGTGCAGACGGTCATCGGCATCGGTACGGCGGCAAACCACCTGCGCGAGCTGGCTGACCGCTATAAAGAGGCGCAGGTCGCCATCGAGGTCGGCAAGGTGTTTGAAAACGAAAAGCCGGTCATCCACTATGACAACCTCGGCATCGGCCGTATTATTTATCAGCTGCCGACGACGCTGTGCGAGATGTTCCTGTCTGAAGCGTTTAAGAAAAACCCCATCGAGGCGCTCGACGAGGACACGCTCGACACGATCAATCGCTTCTTTGAAAACAACCTCAATGTTTCGGAGACGGCGCGCAAGCTCTACGTCCATCGAAACACTTTGGTATACCGGTTAGAAAAAGTCAAGAAGATCACGGGCCTGGATCTGCGCGAGTTTGAGGATGCCATTCTCTTCAAGGTCGCGGTCATGGTAAAGAAATACCTCGATTCTCAGAACACCGCCAAGTTCTGAGTTCGCATCCGGGCGGGCGCAAGCCAACATATTGGAGGACATCTTATGGTTCAAATGAACAATGTTAGGATGGTCTACGGAAACACGGAAGCCGAGGCGCTCAGTGGCGTCAGCTTCACGATCAACGAAGGGGAATTCGTGTTTCTGGTCGGACCGTCGGGCTCCGGCAAGACGACGATCATCAAGCTGATCACCGGCGAGCTGAGTCCCACATCCGGACAGATCACGGTCAACGGCTTTGACATGCAGGGCATCAAGCGCCGCAAGCTGCCGAAGCTGCGCCGGACTCTGGGCGTCATTTTTCAGGATTTTCGCCTGATCGACAAAATGACGGTGTATGAAAACGTTGCGTTTGCCATGCGTGTGGTCGGAGCGTCCAATAAGGAGATCCGCCGCCGTGTGCCGCAGGTGCTCGAGCTGGTCGGCCTCGTCGACCGGGAAAAACGCTATCCGGCGGAGCTGTCCGGCGGTGAGCAGCAGCGCGTGGCGATCGCCCGCGCGCTCGTGAACAATCCGCGCATGATCATTGCCGACGAGCCGACCGGGAACCTCGACCCGGTGCGCAGTCTGGAGCTGATGCTGCTGCTGGAGAAGATCAACGAGCTCGGCACCACAGTCCTTGTGGTGACGCACGAAAAGGAACTGGTCGACGCTTTTTCCAAGCGTGTCATCTCGATCGACACCGGAAGAGTCGTCAGCGACGGATTGGACGGGTACTACGGATATGAAGCTGAATAGATTCAATTACCTGATCGCGCAGGGCGTGAAGAACATCTTCACGCACGGCTTCATGTCTTTCGCGTCGATCACGATCATTATTGCGTGTCTGCTCATCATGGGCAGCTTCTCGATGCTGACGCTCAACATCGACAAGAATATTGACCGCCTGCAAAACCAGAACGAGGTCATCGCCTATGTCGATGAGACGCTCTCGGAAGATGAGGCGCGTGCCATTGAGCCGAAGATCGCTGCGCTCGACAATGTCGCCTCTGTCACGTTCGTCACGCGCGAGCAGGCGATGCAGACGTTTACGGCCGAGTATGACTCGGATCTCTTTGACAACATCGACGCGTCATTTTTCCGGCATCGCTATGTTGTGACGCTCAATGACCTTTCACTCATGAAGGATATGCAGGCCGCGCTCAAGAACATCGACGGCATTGCCGATGTCACGGCGCATCTGGATTACGCGGAAAACTTCATCACGTTCCGGAACATTGTGAGCGTTGTCTCCGTCGTTTTGATCGTGATCCTGATCGCGGTATCCCTGTTTATCATGACCAATACCATCAAGCTTGCCACGTTTGGCCGCCGCGAGGAGATCGCCATTATGAAGATGGTCGGCGCGACGAACCGGTTCATCCGCCTGCCGTTTGTGGTGGAGGGTCTGGTGCTCGGTCTGGTCGGCGGGCTGGTGGCGTTCCTGCTCCAGTTCGGGCTCTATAGTCTGATCGTCGGCAAGATCATGTCCACCATGGCGGCCGGTATCATCACGGTGCTCCCGTTTTCGTCCGTGGCGCTGCCGCTGCTGCTGGTGTTCCTTGGTGTGGGTGTGCTCGTCGGCGTCTTCGGCGGACTCACGGCCATTCGCAATTACCTGAAAGTTTAAGGAGGAAACGAATGAAAACAAATCGCAAAGTCGTTCGATCCGTTATTTGTGTGCTGCTGGCGCTGATCTTTGTCGTCTCGCTCATGACGGCGCTGATCCCGGTCAACGCATCAGCTGCGTCGCAGTCGGAGATCAATCAGCTCACGCAGCAGCGCAAAGAGCTGCAGGCCAAGCAGAAGGAGCAGCAGAAGACCATCAGTAACCTTCGCGCTAAAAAGGCCAGCATCGTTGAGCAAAAGGCCGCGCTGGATCAGGAGATGAACCTGGCGCAGCAGGAGATCGAGGTCGTCAAACAGCAGATCACTGCCTATGACCAGCAGATCGAGGACAAGGGCGTTGAGCTTGAGGCCGCAAAGCAGGAGGAAGAGGCACAGACGGTGCGCTTCCGCGGCTGCGTGCGCCATCTTGAGGAGTACGGCCAGATGTCCTACATTGCCATCCTGCTCGAGGCGACCAGCCTCTCCGATCTTCTTGCCCGTATGGACATGGTCGGCGAGGTCATTGCATACAATAAACAGGTGCAGGCCGACATGACGGCTGCCCGTGAAAAGGTCGAGACCGTCAAGGCCGAGCTTGAGGACGCCCGTGTCGAGCTGCAGGATAAGCAGTCCGAGCTTGAGACCAAGCAGGTCGAACTGCAGCAGAAGTCCTCCGAGGCCGCCGCACTGCTGGCAAACCTCGAGTCTAACATTGATGCCTATAAGCAGGTGCAGGATCAGTACGCGCAGCAGGAGCAGGCCGTGCAGTCGCAGATCGACAAGCAGGTCGAGGAGCTGCGCCGTCAGGAAGAGGCAAATAAGAAAAACGACCCGAGCTATGATCCGGGCAAGGCCAACGGCGCAACCGGCTCCATGATGTGGCCGTGCCCGTCCTGCCACACAATCACGTCGCCCTTCGGCTGGCGTTATCACCCGATCTATCACACACAGAAGTATCACTCCGGTGTGGATATCGGCGCGAGCTACGGCGCGACGATCGTCGCGGCTGACGGCGGCACGATCATCACGGCGGGCAGCGTATCCGGCTACGGCAACTGCGTGGTCATCAACCACGGCAACGGCATCACCACGCTCTACGGCCATATGAGCTCCATTGCCGTGTCCGTCGGTCAGAAGGTCTCCAAGGGGCAGACGATCGGCTATGTCGGCTCGACCGGCAACTCCACCGGTCCGCATCTGCACTGGGAGGTCACGGTCAACGGTGTGCGCCAGAACCCGCTCAATTATGCGACCTGATCGCACATATTTTGACGGAATGTAACTGCCGGGCAGCCGGAAAATGGCTGCCCGGCACATCTGCTGCATTGGGGGCTGCCCGATGCAGACGAAAAACAGATGCGGAGGGATCGTATGGACGAACACAAAACGCAGCAGCCGGAGCCGGAAATCGTGCCCGCACGCAGAAAAAGCGGCAGAATGCGCAGCTGGAAGGCGAGTATCCTGGCCTGTGTGATCTGCATTCTGGTCACGGCGCTGGTTACGTCGCTGATCTTTGTCGGCAAATTCGGCGGCAGCCGCAACTATAAGCTCGCGCTCAAATTCGCGCAGGTCAAGCAGGTCGTCGATAAAAACTACATCGGCGATGCCGACGACACGGCCATCAGCGATGCCGCGTCGAGCGCGATCATCAGTGCGATCGGCGACAAATGGAGCTATTACATGACGGCCGAGGAATATAAGGCCTATCAGATGTACTCAAACAATGAGTACGCAGGTATCGGCGTGACCATTCAGCTCGACGATAAGACGAAGGGCTTTCGCATCACCGCCGTGACGAGCGACTCGCCTGCGGCGAAGGCCGGCCTCAAGCAGGGCGACATCATCACGGCAATCGATGGGGAGGATGTCACGGGCAAGACGCTCTCGGACGTGCAGAGCACCATCCGCGCCAAGCTCAACAAGACGCTCAAGCTTACCGTGCAGGATACGGCCGGCAAGAGCCGGACGGTCACACTTGACTGTACGGTTATTTATACCGACCCCGTGACCTATAAGCTCATGGATAACGGCGTCGGCTATGTCCGCATCCGCAACTTTGAGACCGGCGGCGGCACGCGCGCCGTGCAGGCGGTCGATAAGCTGCTCGATCTCGGCGCAAAGTCGCTGGTGTTCGATCTGCGCGACAACCCCGGCGGCTTACTCTCGGAGCTCATCACGATCCTCGACCACCTGCTGCCGCAGGGTGACCTGTTTGTGAGTGTGGACGGCAGCGGGAAAGAGACCGTTACGCAGAGCGACAGTGTCTGCGTCAAGGTGCCGATGGCGGTCATCGTCAACGGCAACACATACAGTGCGGCGGAGTTTTTCGCGGCCGCGCTGCGTGAATATGACTGGGCGACCATCGTCGGCCAGAACACGACCGGCAAGGGCCGCAGTCAGACGACCATCGCGCTTCCGGACGGCAGTGCCGTGCACATTTCGAGCCGCAAATACCTCACGCCCAATCGTGTGGATCTGTCCGAGCAGGGCGGTCTCGTGCCGGATGTGGTCGCGACGCCGAGTGCGGACAGTGAGGTCGATGCACAGCTGGAGGCGGCGCTCTCCGCGGTGCGCTGAATGAAATCGTAACTACTGAAATTTCAATGATATAAGGAGACGGATTATGGCGATCGACAGCAGATATAGAATGAGTCAGGAGCGTCTGGACACGCTCAAGGAAGAACTGCACTACCTCGAGACGACCCGTGAGAAGGAAGTCGCGGAGCTCATCAAGGAAGCGCGCTCCTTCGGCGACCTGTCGGAAAACAGCGAGTATGACGAGGCCAAGACCGAGCAGGGCAAGCTCTATTCCCGCATTGCCGAGCTCAATGACCTGATCGAGAACGCTGACGTTGTGGAGAAGGTCGAAGTCGCGGCGGACGTTGTGACCATCGGCAGCCGCGTGCGCGTGCTCGATGTGGATGAGGACGTGGAAGAGGAGTACACGATCGTCGGCTCGCAGGAGGCCAACCCCATGGACGGCCGCATTTCGGACGACAGCCCGTTCGGCTTTGCACTCAAGGGGCACAAGGTCGGCGAGACCGTCACGGTCGCAGCTCCGGTCGGCGAGCTGCAGTTCAAGATCATCGCCGTCGAAAACGAAAACTGAGGAGCCCGCCATGAACGAAGAGAGAAACAACCAGCCCCAGACGGCAGAGCCGTCCCTGTCGGAGATCCTTCAGGTGCGCCGTGACAAGCTCAAGGCGCTGCAGGATGCGGGGCGCAACCCCTTTGAGCAGACGCGCTTTGCGCGCAGTGCCTACTCTGCGGATATCAAGGAAGATTTTGAAGCCTATGACGGCAAAACGCTGCAGGCTGCCGGCCGCATCATGTCCAAGCGCGGCATGGGCAAGGCCATCTTCTGCGACATTCAGGACGACCGCGGGCAGATCCAGCTCTACGTCCGCAAGGACGCCGTCACGGAGCAGGAGTTTGCCGATTTCCGTAAGTATGACATCGGCGATATCATCGGTGTGAGCGGTTACGCGTTCAAGACCAAGACGGGGGAGATCTCCATCCACGTGCAACAGGTCACACTGCTCAGTAAGTCCCTGCGCCCGCTGCCGGAGAAGTTCCACGGCATGACGAATATGGAGCTGCGCTACCGCCAGCGCTACGTGGATCTGATCATGAACCCCGAGAGCAAGCGCAATTTCCAGATCCGCAGCCGGTTCGTGGCCTACCTGCGCCGCTATCTCGACGGCCTCGGCTTCATGGAGGTCGAGACTCCCGTGCTCAGCCCCATCGCCGGCGGCGCAACGGCGCGCCCGTTCATCACGCACCACAACACGCTCGATATCGATATGTATATGCGCATCGCGACCGAGCTGCATCTCAAGCGCCTGATTGTCGGCGGCATTGAGCGCGTGTATGAGGTCGGCCGCATCTTCCGCAACGAGGGCATGGACACCAAGCACAACCCGGAGTTCACGACCTGTGAGCTCTATCAGGCATATACGAACCTCGACGGCATGATGGACATCCTCGAGGGCATCCTCTCCGGCGCAGCGCAGGAGATCCTCGGCACGTATCAGCTGCAGTGGCTCGGCCACGACGTAGACCTCACACCGAGCTGGCGCCGCGTGACCATGGCAGACGCTGTCAAGGACGTCACGGGAGCCGACTTTATGGCGATCATTGGCGACGCGGACGCGGCGGTCGCCCTCGCCAAGAGCGTGGGCGTGGACATGGAAAACGTCGCCCACACGTGGGGAAACGCGCTCTATGAGACGTTTGACCAGAAGGTCGAGGCCACGCTCATCCAGCCGACGTTTATCACCATGTACCCCGTGGAAGTCAGCCCGCTGGCCAAGCGCAGCCCCGAGCAGCCCGCGCTCACCGAGCGCTATGAGATGTTCATCTGCGGCTGCGAGATGGGCAACGCCTTCTCCGAGCTCAATGACCCCATCGACCAGTACCAGCGCTTCAAGGCGCAGGCCGAAAAGCGCGCCCACGGCGACGAAGAAGCCAACATGATGGACGAGGACTTCGTCATGGCGCTCGAATACGGCATGCCGCCTACCGGCGGCCTGGGCTTCGGCATTGACCGCTGCGCCATGCTGCTGTGCGGCGCAAGCTCCATCCGCGACGTGATCCTGTTCCCCACGATGAAGCCGTTGGACATGCCGAAGAAGGAAGCCGAGAAGCCCGCCGAGGCATTGTCTGTTGCGCCCGTTGTGGAGGAAAAGATCGACTTCTCCAACGTCGAGATCGAGCCGCTGTTCCAGGATTTCGTGGATTTTGACACCTTTGCTAAGTCCGATTACCGGGCAGTGAAGGTCAAGGCCTGCGAAGCCGTGAAGAAGTCCAAGAAGCTCTTAAAGTTCGTTTTGGACGACGGTACCGGCGAGGATCGCGTCATCCTGAGCGGCATTCATCAGTATTATGAGCCGGATGCGCTGGTGGGCAAGACCTGCATCGCTATCACGAACCTCCCGCCGCGCCCGATGATGGGCATCGATTCCTGCGGTATGCTGATCTCTGCCGTCCATCACGAAAACGGCGAGGAAAGACTGCATCTGCTGATGGTCGATCCTCACATTCCGGCAGGCGCAAAGCTCTATTGAGCATTGGCGGCGGTAGCCGAGCACTATACATTCGTTAGCAAAACGCCGTTTATCAGGTGCAAGGATTTTGTGCGTCGCTGTGCAAGATCCTTGCATTTTTTCTGAAATGCTGCGGCTGCGCCTGTGATCCGTAGTGTTTGAGCGGATCCATGAGAGGAGTTAGGACCGATGAAGTATCCGATACTGGGCAGAGAGCGACGGCGTCCGATCGCGCTGTCAGCCGTTGGAACAGTTCTGGTGCTCGCGTTTGCCTGCGTACTGTTTACTCTGACGGTGCTGGCGATCCAGCCGGGTCTGCTGCCAGATACGCTCGCGGCATTTTGGGAGGACAAGCTGCTGATTCCGCTGAACATATTTCCGGTATGCGTCGTCCTCATTGTGTGCTATTGCTTGACCGGAAATGCATTTTCGGCAGCCGGGATCGGCGGCCTGATCGTAAATCTGCTGTCTTATATCAATCTGGTAAAGACAGATTGCCGCAATGACCCCTTCGTCCCGGCGGACTGTGCACTGCTCCGGGAAGCTGCGAATGCGGTGGGGGATTATCAGCTGAATCTCCACTGGGGCACTCTGGCTGCAATTCTGCTGATGAGCGCAGTATGTTTTGCGTTGGCCTACTGGTCACGGGCACGCAAGCCGAGATGGTATGTGCGCAGTGTCATGGCGCTGGTGGTGCTGGCAGTATTCGGCGCGAGCATGGTCAAGGTGTATCCGAGCGAGGATATTTACGACCGGCGCGGCGTGGGCACCGTGAAGGTCTCAAAGAGCAATGTGCCGGAGGTGTTCCGGCTGTGCGGCTTCCCATACTGCTTTTTGCACAATTACAACTTGTATCCGGTTGAAAAACCGGACGGATATCAAAAAACGCAGGTAGAGACGCTGATCGATCAGGACGCGCAGCATTATGTGCAGCCGAAGGTACAGCCCAATATCCTCTTCCTGATGTGCGAGTCCTACAGTGACCTGTCTGATGCGGATGTATTTGCCTACACCGAGGAGGACGATCCGATGCACGGTTTCCACGTGCTGGCGGATTCGCCGCGTGCCCGGAGCGGTCATATTACCGTGAGCAATTTCGGCGCGGGAACGGCAAATACGGAGTTTGATGTTTTGACCGGTATTCAGACAAACATGATCTCTCCGACGAATGCTTCCGCCTTTCGCGTGGTGCATAAGGCGGTCAACGCACTGCCGTGGGACTATCAGCAGGCGGGCTATTCGACCCTGTTCACGCATCCCGGCAACGGCTGGTTCTATAACCGGGACAGTGTTTATCAGTTCCTCGGCATGGAGGAGCGTATCTTTAACGAGAACTACACGCAAGCGGATCAGAAGGGGACGATGATCTCTGACGACGCCTTCGCCGACCATCTGATCTCCGAGCTGGATGCGCGCTTGGGCGGGGATGCGCCCCTGTTTGCCTATGGCGTGAGCATCCAGAACCATCAGGCTTACACCTATGGGAAATATGGCTTTGTTCCGGAGCAGCCGCCGCTGAACACGACGATCTCGGACGAGGCCATGGAGCCCCTCTCGGTATATATGGAGGGCGTTCGCGACTCTACGGCGATGCTGACCAAGCTGTGCAATTATCTGGACACACGCCCGGAGCCCGTGCTGCTCGTGTTTTATGGCGATCATCTGCCGGCCCTGGGGCAGGATTACGGTGTGTATCAAGAGCTGGGACTCCCGATCGGTATGACCGACACTGCTGCACACGTACTGGAAACCTATGAGACGCCTTACCTCATCTGGGCGAACGAGGCTTATGCACCGGACTGCGATTTTGACGCGCTCGAGCTTCCGGAGACCATCAGCTCAAGCTATTTGGGCGCGGCAGTGTACGAGCTGACCGGTATGTGCGGGATGGATCCCTATTTCGATATGCTCAACGCAGTGCGCCGGAGCCTGCCGGTCATCAACCACGACGTGTATCTGGATGCTTCCGGGCAAGCGATCACCCGGCTTACCTCGGAGCAGGAGGCACAGATCAGGTGCCTGCAGTGGTGGAAATATTACCGCCTCAAGGATGAGGCGCTGCTGGAGCATTGTGCCGGCTGAAACAAAAACCCCCTTTGAGAACGCAGTTCTCAAAGGGGGTTGTGTTTTGGGTTCGCTCCGTGCGCTGCGCCGGAGACTCACTGATGATCAAAGAGGATGAACAGCAGGCTCGACAGGCACAGCAGGAAGGGATAGAACAGCAGCGGGATGATGTCAAAGGCGCTGACGGCATAGCCCAGCGTGGCGCAGGTGGACAGTGCAACCAGCATCTGCGCGCCGTAGGGGAGGATGCCCTGGAAGATGCACGAGAACGTGTCCAGCAGGGAAGCGGAACGCTTGGAGCTGATGCCGTACTCCTCGGCAACCTCCTTGGCGATCGGCCCTGCCATGACGATGGCAACGGTGTTGTTGGCGGTGGCAATGTCCATGAGGCCCACCAGCAGACCGATGCCCAGCTGACCGCCGCGCTTTCCGCGAAACACCCGGCGGATGAAGGCGAGAATGCTCTCGAAGCCGCCGTAGGCGCGGATCAGGCCGCACAGGGAGGCCACCAGCAGCGTCACCAGAATGGTCTCGAACATGCCCGACACGCCGCCGCCCATGTTGCCCATGAGCTCCAGCGCCGTGACCTGCCCGGTGATGAGCGTGATGGCGGTGCCGGCAGCAATGCCGATGAGCAGCACCACAAACACGTTCAGACCAAGGATGCCGCCGATGAGCACCAGCAGATAGGGGATGATGAGCACCAGATCATGATCGCCGGAGACGGCGCTCTGCACATCTGTGCCCAAGGATATGACGATGATCAGAACCAGCGCCGCCAGTGCGGCAGGCAGGGCGATCTTGAAGTTTGCGCGGAACTTATCCTTCATCTCTGTGCCCTGCGTGGAGCAGGCGGCGATCGTGGTGTCGGAAATAAAGCTGAGGTTGTCGCCGAACATCGCGCCGCCCATGACGGAGGCGATGCACAGGGGCAGATCAAAGCCGGAGCTGGCGGACACGGCTACGGCGATGGGGGCGAGAAGCGTGATCGTGCCCACGGAGGTGCCCATGGCCATGGATACGAAGCACGCCACCACGAACAGCACCGCGACCGCCAGCTTTACCGGAGCGATGGACAGCAGAAAGTAGGCTACGGCCTCGGCGCTCGTGCGCCCGGTGACGCCAACAAAGATACCGGCGACCAGAAAGATCAGGATCATGGTGACGATGTTCTTGTCGCCGATGCCCTGTCCCATCAGCACCAGCTTTTCATCAAAGCTCACGCTGCGGTTTTGCAGGCAAGCCACCAGCAGAGCCACCAAAAAAGCAACGACGATGGGGATCTGATAGAAGCCCATCTCGATTTTCAGCACATATTCCAAAACGATGCCCAGCACCAGGTACAGCGCCAAAAAGACGGCGACAGGCAGCAAAGCGACGGCCTTCGGGGCCGGTTTCTCATTCATGACGATCATACTCCTTTGTTTTTTTGGCAATCCATGCACAAACATCCGCGGAAAATGGTAACATATAGTGCGCAGAATGTCAACGAAGAAACAAACAACCCGTCGGATGATGACTTTTCCGCGCCCGCCGGACGGCCTGCTGCAGGCGGTGGGGCTGCCAAACGCCGGCCGATACAAAAGCCTTTGAGAACGTTCCGCTCTCAAAGGCTTTTGTGTTTTTGCTATGCTTCGGCGTGCAGCCGGTCACTGAAAATTCGTTCCGTAGATCTTCTCGGCGATCTTCTTCGGACCGAAATCGACGATGACAACGCCGTAGGCTTTCCCGGCCTCCCATTCATAGGCGTAGAGATCGAGATTGATGTCCTTGGCGTATCCCTTCGGGTGCCCCACCGCGCCGCTGCCGCTCGTGGAGGTGAAGTTCAGGAAAAACGTGTCGTCCGCCGCCCGACTGCTGTCGAGGCAGGTGCGGATGGCGGTGATCTTATCGCCGACGTCATAGTTGTAGCGATCCTGCACGCACAGCGTCTCGCGGCTGTTGATCGCGGACTCTGCAGTGGGATCGGTGAGAACGGTGCGGTCGCCCTGATCCGTCCAGCCGAAGTACAGCCCGCAGCGACCCGAGCCGACCTGCAGCTTGTCGTCAAAGCGGGTGGCGAGCACGATCTTGCCGCGCACTGCACCCATGGTCGGGATCTCGTTTTTCAGATACCAGCGCTCGGACGCCTGATCGATCATCTCATAGAGCACCTTCTGCACGGCCGCGACATCGTCCTTGCTGTTTTCGGCCTTCATGCACATGATGACCGTTTCGCTCGGATGCTCGTCGAGGAAGGTATAGACGTCTTTGAGCACGTCCGCCAGTGTGAGCGTTCTGGCAAACGGGGAGTCAGAGATCTTGCATCTGGCGATGTTGTGCTTGAGTACGAGCGTCTCCTGACCGGAGCGCTTTTCGAGCACCAGCCGCATGTCCAGATAGCGGTAGCCGTATTTGAGCTGCGTGGCGATGCTCGCATCCTGACACTGGAAGATGTAGCGCATGTCGACGTTCTGCGTGCAGCTGTCGTGCGTGCCGGGGATGGACATGCTGCTGAGCTTTGTCTCGTCGGGTATATTCTCCATCCAGTTGACCGCGCGCACGTCGGCAGCCTCGGCCGGCGTCGCGGCAAGGCGCGCAAAGACGCAGACCATCATGCACATAAGCAGCGCACAGGCCAGAAGGCGGCGTTTGATGTCTGTCATGATTTTCTCTCCTCATCTGTTTTCGCGCTCGGGCCGCACTGCCTGTGCAGCGCAGCACCGGCGCGGCGATATGGTAAGAGCAGTATATCATAACAACACGGTCTTGGGAACAGAAATCTTGTCCGTTCCGTTTTCTGGGGTGCCTGACGGGATATTAACATGGTAGAAAAAGCCGATGATCTGTGGTAAACTATTTTATACCACCAATTCCTGCGCACCGCAGCGCAGCGGGGGATGCCCTTATAAAATATCGTGAAAGCGAGGAGAAGACTATGGAGACTGAGCGCCGCATTTCCACCGGTATCGACGGCCTTGATGAGGCGATCGATTACCTTCGTCCGGGCGACACGGTCGTCTGGCAGTGTGAACACATCAGCGACTATATGTACGTCGCAACGAGATTCGTGACCAATGTTGCCCGTAAGGGCGACCGCATCGTCTACATACGCTTTGCTGATCACGAGGAGATCATGGATACGGCGGCGCTGCGCGAGCGCGGCGCAAATGTCGAGAAATACGAGCTTGATCCGCGCGTGGGCTTTGAGACCTTTGCCGTGCAGGTGCACCGCATCATTGACAAGGAGCCGCTCGGCACGTTTTTCGTGTTCGACTGCCTGTCGGATCTGCAGAAATATTGGTTTTCCGACCTGATGATCTCGAACTTTTTCCTGCTTATCAACCCGTTTCTCATCCGGCGTCAGGCGGTCGCGTATCAGCCGATCGATTATGAAAAGCACACCTACGAGACCATGTCGCGCATCCGCCGCGAGACGCCGCTGCTCGCCAACATCCGCACGCTCGACGGCAGTGTCTATATCCATGCTGTCAAGGTGCGCGGCCGCAGCACGCAGACGACGTATTTTCCGCTGAAGATCACCGGCGCGAAGTGGCGCGCTCTGACCTCCAGCGCGGACAACTATGCCGTCTTTGAGCGCTTCACCCAGACGGGGGAGCGGCGCGACTGCTGGGACAGCATGTTTGACTCCGTCTCCGACGGGCACGAGCCGACGGATGCCGACGGAAAGCTCCTTAAGGAGAATATGCTCCGCTGTCTGCTCGGCAACGAGCCGACGCGCCTTGCCCTGTGCCGGAAATACTTCTCCATGCGCGACCTGCTGTACATCAAAAACCGCGAGATCGGTACGGGCTGCATCGGCGGCAAGGCGGCAGGCATGCTCCTGGCGCGCAACATCCTGCGCGACGAAGCGCCGGAGCTCTACCGCACACGTGTCGAGCCGCATGATTCCTACTACATCGGGGCGGACGTCTTTTACACCTACGGTGTGCAAAACGGCCTGTGGTCGTCCCGTATCCGCATGGTAGAGGAGGCGGACTACCTCGAATATGCACAGCCCATCCGAGAGCTGCTGCTCAACGGTACGTTCATGCCGAGCATCAAGGAGCAGTTTTTGTCCATGCTCGAATATTTCGGCCAGTCGCCGATCATCGTGCGCTCCAGTTCGATCCTCGAGGATGGCTTCGGAAATGCCTTTGCAGGCAAGTATGAGAGTGTGTTCTGCCCCAATCAGGGCAGTCTGGAGCAGCGCTATGCCGTCTTTGAGCGCGCGGTCAAGCAGGTCTATGCCAGCACCGTCAACGCGGATGCCATCCGCTACCGTGCTGAGCGCAAGCTCCTTGACCGCGACGAGCAAATGGCGCTTCTGGTCATGCGCGTCTGCGGCGATGTGCACGGGGATTATTACTACCCGCACATCGCGGGCGTCGGCCACTCCAAGAACCTGTATCTCAACCGGCAGAACGCTTCGGAGGAAAACAAGGGCATGCTGCGGCTCGTGTTCGGCATGGGCACGCGCGCGGTCGACCGCGAGGCGGATGATTATGCGCGGCTGCTCAATATGGATCACCCGACGGCACCGCCGATGGTCGCCTACGGCGACGAATATAAGTACTCGCAGCATAAAATGGATGTGATCGCGCTCAAGAACAACGCGTTTGAGACCGTTCGCGTGCAGAGCATTGACAAGCGCGACATCAAGGCGGATCCCTCACTGTTCATGGAGCGGGACTATCCGACCGTCTCGCGCCTGCGTGAGATGGGGCTGAGCACGGCGGACGCACCGGATATTTTGAATTTCCGAAAGCTATTGCGCAATACCGACTTCACCGATGTCATGACGGAGATGATGCGTGTGCTCGAGGAGAAGTACAGCTATCCGGTTGATATCGAGTATGCCTGCAACTTCGATCAGGATGGCAATTACCGCGTCAATCTCCTCCAGTGCAGACCGCTGCAGACGCGCGGCGTCGGCGCGGCCGGCGTCATGCCGAATGTGAAAGAATTTTATTTCCGCACGAGTGGCAACTTCATGGGCGGAAACGTCTGCCTGCCCATCCGTTATGCCGTCATGGTTCAGGTCGAACCGTATCTGGACTTGCCCGAGCAGCGCAAGTATCAGGTCGCGCGCAAGCTGGGTGAACTCAACAATCGCCTGCGCGGGGAAGGGACGATCCTGCTTGGTCCGGGCCGCTGGGGCACGACCACGCCCAGCCTCGGCGTGCCGGTGCATTTCATGGAGATCAACCGCTTCGAATGCATCGCGGAGCTCGCCTACAGCTCGCACGGTCTGCGTCCGGAGCTGAGCTACGGCAGCCACTTCTTCCAGGACCTCGTGGAGGCCGGGGCGTTTTATGTCGCGCTCTATCCGGGGGAGGACGGCTGCGTATTTCAGGACACGCTGTTTGCAGACTGCGAAAATGTGTACGCGCAGCTCATGCCGTCCGATGCTGAGGACGTGATGGCGGATGTCATCCGCGTCTATGACCTCGGCAAGGATCAGGCTATTCTCTATTCAGAGGTCGGGAGTCAGGCGTGCTTCCTCGCCAAGGTCTGAATACTGGCAGGTCAACATCTATACGTGAACATGTTATATAGTTATAGTTATAGTTATATATGTTACATACAATTGATAACACCGGACGGAACCCAGCACAAAAGTGTGCTGGGTTCCGTTCAGTCTGTCAAAGAACGCAGCATTAGATCAAGCAGGAACAGCATAATCTAAACATGTATTTAAAAAGAGGGCAAAAATGCGGTAAAAAGCGGAGCGGTTCCAGCTCCATGTTGCTAACTTTTTCAGACTCATACATACAAATCTAAGCGTGACCCAGTTTGCGACCCGAGCCTATGTGGTGTGTATGACGTATGGCGTGTTTTCTTTCACGTCCCTAAATACGCGCTCTATGCGCTTCTTGCGCTTTGCGTATAGAGCCGTGCCACGTTCGGTTTTTCGGAGTTGCTCTACAAAGTCCAGATACTCCGACCACATATATGGCGCCGCACCATCTTCTGCCCTTTTTTGTTCGCCCCGCATTCTTCACGACGCGGATAACTGCGGCATTCGGACGTGTGCTTCGGTATATTCGCTCCCTATCTCTGCCAGTTACGGTATGCCGCAGAGTCTTTCCATGAGGATAGATCAAGGTGTCTGTTACTACATTATATTTGTACTCCCAAGATGTGAAATGTCCTTTTGCGATTTTGGACAAGACAGCCGCTTGAAGCGGCTTCCTGTAATGGTAGTGCGGTGTCAAACTTTCAGTGCCCCCTTCAAGGGCAAGTCCGTAAATGCCCCTTCTAGAAGCTGTGCATACCACCAGTTTACTGGTGGCTATGATTGTGCAGAGGTTTTTTATATTACCGATGAAGGTAAGACGATAAGGTACAATAACTTGTGCAAATTGAAAAGATGATAAAAAGACATAGCTTGCAGGCTCTGGTAGAATGAAGTTACCACACAAACATTCGAAAG